>Ga0210049_1000288_pt1 | contig 40038 bp, 20 predicted proteins | sample CryGeyCG2014_300_2_FD_183964 | JGI IMG/M metagenome (GOLD analysis project Ga0210049, IMG submission 183964) | Groundwater microbial communities from aquifer - Crystal Geyser CG06_land_8/20/14_3.00 (SPAdes) (version 2) | ecosystem: Environmental > Aquatic > Deep subsurface > Groundwater | place... | reverse complement strand
CTTCACTTTGGTCTTGCCTTTGCTTATGGACGCTTTCAGCATTATTGAAAACTCTTTGGGCAGGAAATCCACGGAACGTATGTCAAGCTGGGTATAGCTCGCGGACTGGGCGCTGGCAGTGATGTTATCCTGCTTGCCTGCAAAACCGAACTGAAAATCCTCTCCCGCGGTGCGCGTCGCTTCAATAACAAGTATTTCCATCATGACCTGGGGAGGAGAAACATCTATAACAGAAATATAATCCTCTGTTTTTCTCACGACATCTTCTCCGCCTGAAACATAGATCGCGTTCTGCTCCTCGAGCACTTTAAGGTTCGCCGCGGGTATGCCCGTAGGCAGAAGAGCAACAGCGTCAGACGCCTTTATATATTGGAGCATTATTAATTTTTCCGTGCATGGCTTCTTCTGCTCTTTTGCCGGCGCTTTCTCTTCTTCTTTCGCGGCGATTGCCGGCTTGCTTCCGTCTTTTGCCAGCTTCACGATATAGAGCACGTCGTCTATGATCGTGTAAGTGGACCCGGTGGAATCGCACAGGGCTTTCAGGACGGTCCACAGCGGCACGGTGGAATATTTGCCGGTTACCTTGCCTTCAACGTCGGTTCCGGGCAGGATGGTTATTTTGGTCATATTGGATATGTTCTTCAGCGCCCCTGCTATGTCCAGGTTCTTGAATTCAATGGTGACCGGGTCGTTCATCCTTTTTTCCACGTTCTGGGCGCATACCGGCGCTGTTACGGCAAAACCTGTTGCAATTGCCACAATAAAAATCATAATCCTATTTTTCATATCCCATCCCTTCATGACGTAAAAACTATTCAGCCACGGATTTACAAAATTTCCACGAAAACACGAAAGTACCCCCTGCAGTCCGATGCAACATCGGACTCAACGCAGGGGCCTGCGCGCCAGAGCTGAGCGGATGGCGCTGCGGACGGAGGCACGGAGACACAGAGAATTGTTTGCGATGCACGATGCACGAAGAACGATGCACGAGTAAAAACTCTGACACTGTATTTAAAAGGGCATCTGGTACACTGATTTCGAAATGAAAGCAACGGCTATACCCGCCATTCCTATCAAGCCCATACCGCAGGAATATCCCGCAAGCAGGACCGGCGCGTAGGATTTCCAGGTTTCTTTTCCGTACCTTTTCGCAAAAACATATCTCCCAAGGAGGCCTCCGAACATTAAGGGAATTGAGCCGTGAGGCCATCCTCCAAGCCCGCCGAGAAGGCCGTAAAAGAAAAGCATTGGCAATTTAAGGAAATGGGTAAATGCCAGCAAGCCGCTCCCTATCGCCCCTCCCGCGAGTATGTATTGCCACTTTATGGATTCCAGAAGCCAGCTCCTTCCCTCGATGGTGGCAGTTGACCACAGGCACTGCATAGTCGCGTTCAAAGGCCAGAATTTTGCCGCGTACGGATAGACTGCCGACGGTATCGGGCCGAGTTTCCATAACAGCGACCAAAAAATGAAGCTCGTGAACATTACTATCGGGAACATAAGGAATTCGGCTTTTATTATGCTCGTGAATTTCGTTCCTGTCAGTTCCACTTCTCTGAAGAACTGGGACATATATCCGTGGTCCTGAAGGGGGATCGGGGTGAACCAGATAGCCACTCCCTTGTAACCCATGTTCCTGCTGAACACGAATATCCCTTCCCTGATATAGGGAACGCCCCAGTCTCCGCCTGTCAATCCCCTCATCCTCGCGGAAACATACGTGTCCAGCGGAGACCAGACAAAAGCAAAGAATACAAAAAATATAAACGGGAATGTGGGAACGAGTTTGTGCGCGAGGAAAAGAAAACCGCACATAGAGCTGATCCATAAAACTCCCGCGAGCCAGATCGGTATGTCCCCCCGTCCCGGGACAGGCTTAAGGCTTCCCCTTACCGCCTGGTTCTTCTTGCCGGATGTAAAGCTTTTTACGGTCGAGACAATTCCGATAACGGCTATTACGAGAGCCGTCCCTATGCCGACGCTCATCCAAAAATTTATGCTTGTGGCGATCCCTGTCTGGATCGAGCCCATCCCGTGCCGCCAGGTATGGAAAACCCCCATCCTGTAGAGTATGGGATGCAGCACGATCTGGCTCAGAATAGTAGTTATAAAAGTACCGATTACGATCGGAAAAGGAATAACAAAACCGACAAGGATACCGCTCATATCCGTGTTCAGGCCCCATATGGCGGACGGCAGAATGCCTTCCACGTTCGTGGTCAGATCGATAAAAGGTATTGGCAGGATCTAAAAAGTTTTTCCGAAGATCGCCGTTGAAAACGCGGGTATAAATACATAAATAAATCCGAAAGCAACCCCGATCACCGCGCCGATGCTGAATACATTCCACCTCCACGTGTCTCTTTTCCCGCCTGACGCGTCGGCAAGCGCCGTGGCCCCTTCCGCGCCCACTGGAGCCATCGGGAAAGGAAGCTTTTCAAGGTCAGATGTTACTTTGAAAACAAAAAACCCGCCCCCGAACCAGTTGAGCCTTCCCAGTATCGAGCATATGAACATCAGCCAGACAGGCTGCAGCCAGTCCTTGTGCAGAAAAGTCCTTGCGGCATACGATTCAGAGCCGGGGAAAGGAGCGATCCATCTTACACCCTCTGCTTTCAGATATTCAACAATGCCGAACCCGTATGCGGCAGGCGACTGGAGAAGGTACTGGTTCCATATAAAACCCGCGAACGGGCCCCCTCCCACAAGCCCGCCTGCGATGTAATAAAGAATATATATTTCCTGTTTCTTCATTTTGCCGAATGACCTTCGCACAATTTCCATGAACAGGATGATGGTCACCCATTGCGCGGCAGAACCTATCCCGCCGCCTATCAGGAGCCCGAGATATATGGACGCGGGCATCATTATGAAACCCACGAAAAATGCCCCTATTACCGCGTACCACGTGAAACCTTCCTCAAATATTTTCGGCGCGGCCTCGCGCTTGGTTCCCACGCTGGTATCTTCTTTTCCCCAGGTTGATATTTGCTCAGGCTCGTTTTTCTCTTTCATGTGTATTCCTGATTTCGGCGATAAAATAAATCCGATTACAGCGATTTAATTCTTTTAACTAATAGCAGGGCAAGCCCTGCAGCTACGTTGTATTCCGGGTTTTAACTTTCAGCTTTCAGCTTTGAGCTTTCAGCTTGCTCAAGCTGCGGCTTTTCCATGCTTCCCAGCTTGTCCTCAATGCGGCCCAGCCTGCGTTCACCGTCGGAGTATTTGCCCTGGGCGTCTTTCAGGTGCCTTCCCAGCACCTCGAAATCCTCCCTGAACCTTTTCAGGTCCCCTTCCAGCCGTGAAAGGTTCTGCAGGACCTGCTGCGCGCTCTTCTCAAGCGTCATTCCCTTCAGGCCAAGCGCTATCACCTGCAGGTAGGCGTAAAAGCTGTTGGGAGAGACCGGGATCACCTTCCTGCTTATCGCGTAAGGGAAGATCCCCTTGTCCTCCCCCGGCATTTCATCCCTTGTTATGCTCTCGTAATACACGTTCTCCGCGGGTATATACATCATCGCGAAATCATACGTTCCCTCGTCGGGAAGTATGTATTTTTCCGCTATATCGTCTACGTGTTTTTTTACGTCGCTGAGGAATTTTTTCCTGCAGGAAAGCCTTTCGTCCTCTGTCCGGCTTTCAACGACCCTTTTGAAATTTTCAAGCGGGAATTTCGCGTCCACAGGCACGAACCTGTTCCCCGCTTTTATGACCGCATCCACAACGTCGCCCGTCTTAAACCTGTGCTGCATTTCGTAAGCGCCGGGCAGGACCTGGGAAAGCAGTTCCTCGAGGAACAGCTCGCCGAGGTTTCCCCTCAGTTTGGGCGGGCTCAAGATCTGCTGCAGGTCGGACAGACCCTTGCCAAGCTCTTCCACCCTTTTTGTGGCTTCTTTCATGGCGCCCAGGTCTTTCTGAACGTCGGCCATCACCTGGTTGGAAGCCCGGCTTGTGCCGGCAACGTCTGAAAGCCTGTCGCTCATTTCCTTGCGCAGGGTCAGGATCTCTTCCCTGGCTCCTGTCATTTCCCCTACTTTTCCGGCAAGGTCATTGATCCTGCCTGAACTGCGCAGGATAACCGCAAAAAAAATAATGAGAACTGCCAATACAAATAAAAAAATGATTAACGTGACCAATTCCATATATTATTCCATATACCAATATATCAATTTTATTATTATACCATAAATATATTAATTGTCAATAAAAAAAAGGGCTACCGCCGCAGGCGGCAGCCCTTTTGTTTTCATATCCTTAAAACTTCGCGGTTATGGAGATCCTGTGCGTTGTGCCGAGGTCCCCGAACGGGACAAACGCGTAATCCACAAGGTAATTCAGGAACTGCGCTCCGCCCCCGAACGTGATGCCGGCTGGCTCAGAACCCTTGTAGCCGACCCTTGCGGATATCATGTTGTTAAAAGTGTATTCAACGCCGGCATTCACAGAGGTCACGTTATCAGTCATCGCGTTCACGTCAAACAGGCACATGAGCGCGTGTTCCTTGGTATTGAGTATCTTGCACGCAACCCCTGCTTTTATGTTTGAAGGGAACATCACGTTCGCCCCATCCGCCAGGTACCTGAAGGTCGTGCCGAAATTCTGGAGCATGAACCCGGCCTTGAGGTAATCATTGATGGTATATATGATCCCGAAATCAAGAGCCGCGCCGAAAGCCGAATAGTCGCCTATGGTCGAAGAAACCATCTTGACAGTCAGGCCTATGCTTCCCGAGGTCAGCAGTTTTGAGGCGGCTGAAATGCCGATCGCGTAATCCGTGGCAGTGAATGTCCCGTCCTGCCCGCCGTAAAGGCCTCCCGCTGTTTCCAGGGTCTTTGGTATGCTTCCGTAGCCGGTATAGGTGAAATTCGCGCCGAAAGCAAGGATCTTCTCTTTTCTGTCCTCACTCCTGATATTTCCCTTGCCGTCAGCGATCTTTACGGTCTTGATCCTTTCAACAGGCTGGGCATACGCGAGATACTCCGCACTTATTCCCTCTACCCAGACGTTGTGCATGAAAGTAACCTGCTTGTTATCGATCTCGATAAGCCCTGCGGGATTCCAGTAGGACGCGTTGATATCGTCTGCCGCCGCGACAAAAGCGCTTCCCATAGCAACAGGCCTTGCTCCGGCTTCCATTTTAAGGAACTGTAATCCTGCCGTGCCCTTGTCTTGCTCACCGGCGAACGCAGGCGCTACGCACACTGCCGCTACCAGCAGCAGTGCAGTTATTTTTGCAAATATTTTCATTTTGTCCTCCCGTGTTAATATAAATCCATAATACTGATCCTAGATACTGGATCCTGGATGTCCCAAAGGTCCCAATGGGATCCCTTTGGGGGATCCCCTCGGGACAATCTCGTTTTTAAGACGGGATTGCTTCCCCGCCACAAATATTGGCGGGTCGCAATGACATAAAAAGCGTCAACCTTGATCTAACATCCGGGATCCCCGCCCTGAAACCTTAGGGCGAGGCTCGCCCAGGCATAGGCCATGTGGGCGGCAGCATCCAGGATCTGGTATTTTGTATTATCGTATAAGCCCTATCTTACCGGTCGTCCTGTTGCCTGACGGGTTTGTAATAACGTAGATGTAAATACCCGGAGCCACATCAACGCCAGAGGCGTTCTTGCCATTCCAGCTTGCCTCTCCGTTAGGATCATCAACTGCAACCTCTTTTATGAACTCGCCGACAGAATTGTAAATCCTGATGGTTGCCAGTTTTGTCAGATGATTAAACTTAACGGTTCCTCCCACGGCTTGTGCGGGTATATACGGGTTCGGGAACACCAATACACCGCTCAGATCACTACCAGCCTGGTAAGGCCTGAATATCATCAGCCTGTACACGGAGAAGTGGCTCACTGTCACAGTGACCGTCCTGTTCACTAAGTCAACCTGCACCGCGCCTGCCACAAGCTCCCATGTCCTGCCGTTAAGCACGAATACGCGCAGGTTCGACGGGTTTTCCAAGCCAAGCCACACGCCCGCGTAGGAAATCGTTATCCTCACGGCGCTGGTATTGTTCAGGGTTACGTCAGTGGAAGTATCGCTGACCCTTACAGCCCTTATGCTCACTATCCTGCCGTTCAGCTCGCTGATGCCCGCGTACTGGCCGTTTATAAGAGCCCACGTGTTCGCTTCGCAGATCGAATCGTTTATAGTCATGAACGCGATCACTATACTGGCGGGTTCTGTCAGGCTGCCTGCGGGTATATTAAGTTCTACTATCGTATCTCCGAACTCGTTCATCAGCGTGTAAGACCTGTCCTCGTTGGCCGGGCTGAACACATCAATGGTCCTTGCCAGGTGCACTCCGAGAGCCGGGCCCTTGTCGTCCTTCGCGCCGACAAAAATGTCAACGGTCATCCTGCCTGTCCTATTGGTCGTCTTTGTGACGGTGAACGTCGAAGCGCCTAAGTTGCCGGGCGCAAGGCCAAGCGGGTTGGGCTTGGTGACCGTGAACTCGGAGCTTATGTCCTCGCCATCCATCGTGAACACCACGCAGCTTGTCGCCGTGTCGATCGTGACGTTCTTCATACCTATATTCTGAACGGTGAGCGACATCGTCCAGGTATTGCCGCTTGAGGGCACAGTATTCGGGACCGTAACGACTCCCACCTGCGCTATACCGGTTATCATTATGGTATCGCTCTTCGCGTCCGAAATGTTGCCGCACGCATCTATGAACTTCACCCACACGGTCTTGATTCCGTCAAGCACGTTCTGCGAGAGTACCCAGTTCGCGCTTGTCACGTAGGCGATCGTATTCACAGTGCTGAAGTTGTCATTCGATACCGCGATCTGGCCGTTGCCTGCCTGGGTGTCGACAGAGCTGAAGTTCAGCGTTACCGTGTAGGTGTTCACGTACTGGTCCCCGTTGTTTATCTTCACGCTTCCGGACGGAGGAGTAAGGTCAACCACTATGGTGTCGCTCCTCACAGGCGAGACATGGCCCAGCGCGTCAAAGTATTTCGCGTAAACGTACCTTTCACCGTCACCGGTATTAGGCAGCGTCCACACGATGCCGGCAGGATCGTAAGCCCTGGCTACAAAGTTAAGGTTGTCGTTGGAAAGCATCACCTGCGCGATGCCGGACTGCGTGTCCACCGCGTAAATATTCACGATCACGTTTATGCTGTTGACATAGTCGAACCCTGCATTAAGAGCGAACGCTCCGTCAGGATAAGCCACGTCTATGACTATCGTATCCGTGGCAGTGACCGAATTACCTACCTTATCTATATATCTTACCGTAACCGTCTTCAGGTCATCGCCCGCGGAAAGCACAAGCGCCCTGCTGCCCGGCGTGTAAGCGGAAGTATTATCTACCCCGCCTTCGCTTATCACAACCGTATCAACGCTGGTAAGCGCGTCTGAAGCCGAAAGCGCTATGCTCACGGTCCAGTTTTCCGTGTAATTGGCGCCTGTATCTATAACCACTGAACCCGAAGGTGAAGTTACGTCAATGAGTATCGTGTCGGAATAAACCGGCGAGATATTGCCGGGACGGTCTATGAACCTTGCGGTAACCGTCTTCACGCCGTCAGAAACGAATGTCCATACCTTTGCGCCTGCAAGCGCGGAGGTCTCCGTGTTCACACCGTCGGAAATGACCATGGTGTCAACAAGAGATTCCGTATCCGCAGCGTTGAGCGTCAGGTTGACGGTAAGGCTGTTGAACAGCACGCCTTCGTTTATGGACACCGAACCTGAAGGATTGGTGACGTCTATAAGGATATTATCCGTCGCCTGCGCGGAAATGTTTCCGGCATGATCAATGAACCACACCTGGATCATCCTGTTGCCGTCGTATGTGAACGTCCACGCCTTGCTCGTTGCGTAAGCGCTGGTGCTGGTGGACACCCCGTCGGTTATGACCATGGCGTCAACCGCTACCTGCGTATCCGCAGCGTTGAGCGTCAGGTTAATGCTCATCTTGTTAAGGAACAAGTCCTCGTCAATTACCACTGTGCCGGACGGAGGCGTGATGTCTATAAGGATGCTGTCCGACGCGTTTGCGGAAACGTTGCCCGCCTTGTCCAGGAACCTGGCGTTGATCACGTTGACGCCGTCGGCATCAAATGTCCATCCTATTGCTGTTGCATACGGCATAGTGTTAACATTGGTGCCGTCGTCTATGACCATTGTATCAACGGAAACCAGCGCATCTGAAGCGCTGAGCGCCATCGTAATGGTCCTGCTGTTATGCAGGATGCCCTGGTCTATAGCTACCGTCCCGGACGGAGGAGTGATGTCTATAAAGGTCGTATCCGAGAACGATCTGGAGACGTTGCCTGCCGCGTCAATGAACCTTACGGACACGGTCTTGTTCCCTTCGGAATAGATAGCCCATGCCACAGCCGGGCCGAAAGCGTAGGTGTTCGTGGTAACCCCGTCACTGATTATCATCGTGGTAATGGCGCTCTGCGTGTCTGCAGCGGCGATCGTAAGGTTGACGTTAAGATTGTTGCAAATCTTGCCCTCGTCGATCGTGACCGTCCCGGAAGGAGGAGTAAGGTCAATAAGTATGTTGTCGGTGAACACTCCGGATACATTCCCGATATGATCTATGAACCTGACACTCAGTGTATTGTTGCCGTCGGTTGCGAACGTCCAGGTCTTTGAAGCGGCGTAAGCGCAGGTACTCGTATTAGTACCGTCGGATATTACCATGCTGTCTATCGCGCACTGCGTATCCACAGCCGATATCACCGTGCTCACGGTCCTGTTATTATACAGCGGCTTCTGGTCGATCGAAACAGTTCCCGAGGGAGGGGTCATGTCGATAACTATGTTATCGGCGAACTGCTTGGACGTGTTGCCCGCGTCGTCCGTGAACTGCACACTGACCCTCTTTGTCCCGTCGGACGTGAATGCCCATGGCTGGGTAGCGGCGTACGCGAGCACGCTTGTGTTCTCGCCGTCGCCTATGATCATGCTGTTCACTGAAACCTGCGTGTCATACGCGCTGATGGTCAGGCTGACCGCCATGTCGCCGTGCAGGTCTCCTTCGTCTATACCAATGGTTCCCGAAGGAGGCGTGAGGTCTATTGTTGTTGCCGCTGAATACCAGACAGACAGGTTGCCTGCCGCGTCAATGAACCTTACGGACACGGTCTTGTTGCCGTCGCTGGCGAATGTCCAAGGAGCGGCTGCCGCGAATGGCAGAGTGCTGCCGTTCACGCCGTCCATGATCATCATTGTGGTGACCGCTGACTGCGTGTCAGCTGAGGCAAGCGTGAGGTTGACCGTAAGGCCGTTATACAGAATGCCTTCATCAATTGATACCGAGCCTGAAGGCGGGGTAAGGTCGATCGTTATGTTATCCGAGAACTGGGATGAAACATTCCCGACGTGGTCAATGAAGCTGACGTTCACGGTCTGGTTGCCGTCGGAAACAAATGTCCACGCTTTGGTTGGCGAATAAGCGGAGGTGCTGGTCGCGGTCCCGTCCGAAACAACCATCGTGTCTACCGAGGTCTGCGTGTCCGCAGCAGTTATGCTAAGGCTGACCGTGCGGCTGGCGTAAATCGGCTTCTGGTCTATGACGACCGATCCCGAAGGAGGCGTAAGGTCTATCTCGATATTGTCGGTGAACCATCCGGACGCGTTGCCCGCGTTGTCGATGAATTTCGCATTTATGGTCTTGCTGCCGTCTGAACCGAACACCCATGCCCTGCTTATCGCGTAAGGTTCGGTGCTTGTAGTGACCCCGTCGGTCAGGACCATGGTGTCAACCGTAAGCTGGGTATCAGCCGCGGATATCGCGAGGTTCACGCTAAGGCTTCCGAAAATCGTGCCTTCAATAAATGACACGCTCCCTGAAGGAGGAGTAAGGTCAATCAGCACGGCATCCGAAGCGGTATCCGACTTGTTGCCCGCCCTGTCGATGAACCTGGCATAAACGCTCTTATTTCCGTCCTTTGCGAAAGTCCATGCGTGCGAAGTCGCGTACGCGAACGTGCCTGTGGCAGTCCCGTCATAGATAACCATTGTGTCAACAGGGACCTGTGTGTCATCCGCGCTGATGGTAAGATTTACCGTCAGGCCGCCGCTGTAAATATCGCCTTCGTCAATGCTGACCGTCCCGAAAGGAGGCATAACATCTATCACTGTCGTGTCTGAGGCAGCCGCGGAAGAATTACCGGCCTTGTCGATGAATTTCACTGTTACGGTCTTGTTCCCGTCGCTTACGAATGCCCAGGACTTGCTGGTTGCGTACGCGTAGGTGTTCACGTTTTCGCCGTCAGAGATAACCATCCAGTCCACGGTAACCTGGGTGTCCGCAGAAGCAAGAGTAAGACCAATAAGATGCCCGTAGTAGAGATGGCCCTGGTTGATCGAAACGCCTGCCGTTGGCGGAGTAATATCAATGACCGTCGTATCCGTAGCCCCGGCTGAAACGTTACCGGTGCTGTCAATGAACCTGGCCGTTATCGTCTTGCTGCCGTCGGATGCGAACGTCCACGTCTTGCTTGTGGCGTAAGGTTCTGTGCTTGTCGCCGAACCGTCGGTGATTACCATTGTGTCAACGTATGTCTGGGTATCGGACGCGCTCAGCGTGAGGTTAACGGTCAGGCTGTTGTGCAGGTCTCCCTGATTTATGGAAACTGTGCCTGAAGGAAGGTTAAGGTCCACAAGGATGGTGTCTGAGGCAGCCGGGGAAATGTTGCCGGCGCGGTCGATGAATACAACCGTAACAGTCTTATTGCCGCCTGTTGCGAATGTCCATGCCTGCGCAGGAGCGTAAGCGTAGGTGTTCACCGCTGCGCCGTCCGCAATAACCATGGTATCAACAACTGACTGCGTGTCAGCCGAAGCAAGCGTGAGGTTGATCGTCAGGCCGTTGTAGATCGTTCCCTCGTCTATCGAAACAGAAGCTGAAGGAGGAGTGAGGTCAACCATCACGTTATCTGTTGCCTGGGTGGAATTACCCGCCCTGTCAAGGAACGAGGCTGTTATTGTCTTGCTGCCGTCGGATGCGAAGGTCCACGGAAGCGCTGCGGCGTATGCGTAAACAGCGGTATTAGCGCCGTCGCCTATGACCATAGTATCCACAGGGGTCTGCGTATCTGAAGCTGCAAGCGTCAGGTTGATATTCAAGCTATTTATGAGGTCTCCCTCATTAATTGTAACTGTACCGGAAGGATTCGCGAGGTCAAGATATATCGAATCGCTGTATTCGCCGGATATCCATCCCGCGCCGTCCTGGAACTTCACCTGGACGGTCTTTGTCTCATCCCCTGCTCCCGCGTTCCACTGGACCCGGGACGCGTAAGGCAGAGATGCAGTAGTGGCAAAGCTGTCATTGCTCACTAATACATTATATACCTTATTATTATCTGTCGCGTTCAGCCACAGGGTCACGGTGTTGGAATTCGCGAAAAGCTGGTTGTCATTTATGTTCATTGAGCCGACCGGCGGATACGTGTCGATCACTATCGTGTCTGTCATCACCGTTGAGGCCCAGTCCATTTCGTCTATGTATTTTACCCAGACAGTCCTTACGCCGTCAGCGACTCCATACAGTGTCCACGGCACAGAAGCGATGCTAGTATAGGTCTCAAAACTTGACCAGAACTCGTCGTTGGAAACCTGGATCTCCTTTATCCCGGACTGCGTCTCTATTCTGCTGAAATTCAGGACAACCGTGTAGGTATTGCTGTATTCCGCGCCGCTGTTTATAAGCACGCTGCCGGACGGCGGGGTTATGTCAACGCGGATGCTGTCCGTGAAGTTGGCGAAATTGTCCACATTGTCGTAGAACTGCACCCACACTGTCTTTGTGTCGTCTGTCATGAACAGCTTCCAGGACATCTGAGAGCTGCCGTCACTAAGTGGGAACGTCTCTATGCTTGAAACAAAGCTGTCGTTGCTGACCCATATCTTGTATGTCCCGCTCTGTGTATCCATGACCGTCAGGTTCAGCGCGACGGTGAACGTATCAGTGAACACCGCGCCGGTGTCTATCAAAACGGTCCCTACAGGCGGCGTGATGTCGATCTCTATGCTGTCAGTGCAGGTAGAGCTGTTGCCGGGCCTGTCAAAGTACTTCACGTACGCTGTCCTGACCAGGTCTCCGGGTATCAGTATCCAGATAGTGGTGCTATTATATAAGGAAGAGCTTTCAGGTATCGTGTAGGTGTTGGCGGGCATGAAATCAGGATAGTTGCTTATGACAACCGTGTCTATCGGCGACATCCCGTCCGTTGCGGCAAGACCGAGTGTGACCGTGTTTCTCGCTGTATAGGTATCCCCGTTGTTGATAATGACGGTTCCGACAGGCGGGACCATGTCTATGTTAATGGTATCCTGCCAGGTTCCGGACACGTTGCCGACATTATCAATGAATTTGACGTAAACGATCCTCAGTCCTTCACCCGGATACAGGATCCAGGCTTGCGGAGCTTCGCTGTAAGCGCGGGTCTCTACTTCAGCCTCGAACGTGGGAGAGTTGCTGATCACCATCAGGTTAAGCCCTGACTGCGAATCCAGTGCTGAAATGTCAAGCGCGACCGTGCTGGTGTTCGTGAATTCAGCGTTGCTGTTTATGATAATGCTGCCGTTGAACGGCGCTGTAAGGTCAACGTTGATGGTATCGGTGGTGGTGCTGCGGTTGCCGACATGGTCAATGAACGCGGCGTAAACCGTTATCGTCTCGTCTTCCGGACCCAGGTAGAACGGCTGGATCATTCCCGGGATGTAGGCGTAGGTTTCCGCGGTCGCGAAATCAGGATCCAGGCTTCTTACGAATGTTTCAACCCCTGACTGGGTGTCAAGCGCGGAAATAGTTGTCAGGAAGACGTTCGGAGTGCTGGTGAACAGCGCGCCTGTGTTGATCACAAGCTGGTCGTTATACGGCGGGCTCACGTCAACTATTATGGAATCAGTATACGTGCGCGTATTGCCCGCGCCGTCGTAGTATCTCAGGTAAATGGACTGCGTGTCCACACCGTCAAGGGTCCACCCGAAATCATTCATGTTTATGCTGTTGGACCACGGGTTGAGCTGCGCCGGGAAGGTGAAAGCAGAGGTGTTGGACAGGAGCACATAATCTATCCACCAGGTGTCCGCTCCCGCGAAATCCACGGTCGTCAAGCTTGAGCCAATGAACGTTTCGCCGTTGGCAAGCATCAGCCACGAGCCGTACGGAGCTGTCTTGTCGATAATGATGGTGTCGGTATTAAACGCAGTTGAAGGAGGCCCTGAGAACGGACCATTGCCGGCCCGGTCAATGAACGCAACTATAATCTGTGTTTCGCCTTCAGTCGGGCCGAACGAGATCGGGTAATGGCTGTCGCTTACTGAGTTGGTATCGTTGTATTCAACAACAACATCCGGGTCGGTGTTAATGCTGGTCAGTATCGCGACCCAGCCCAGTTCAAAGTTGTCGGTCCCGTCGTAGTAAACCGAGACGTCGCTGAACCTTGTATACAGGTCGCCGGTGTTTATAATCACCTGCGACACGACCGGGAGCTCAAAATCAACTATAATAGTCTCAACCTGCGTCACGACCGCGTTGGCTGCATAATCATAATACCAGATTTGGATATTTTTTGTGCCCTGGGCGTATGCCGCAGCCAGGTCAAAAGTCACCGTATTTCCGAAAGGCGGCGAATACCACTGGGAAGCAGCCCCGGCGTCAGCCTCTATCCATATTCCGCCGATGCCGAAGTTATCAGTCACCTGAAGCTCAACTCCTATTACCTGAGTGTTGGTATAGATATAGGTGTCTGAAATTCCGAGCGGGACGGGGCTTCCAGGCGGGATACTTCCATCCGGGTCATACGGCGCCAGCCCGGCGTTTTGCGGCGGTTCTGTGTCGATGACAATGGTGTCATAAACCGTTAAATTGTTCCCTGCCCTCTCAATAAAATTCACGTACACAGTCCTTGTGCCCTGGCCTGTGATGGTCACCCATCCGTTATAATTAGGATTATAAGGGACCGTGATGCCGTCAGAGAAATCAACGTAGTTGCTTATAACCATCGTGTCAACCGGCGAAAGGTTGTCCCACGCGTTCAGGGTGAGATTGACATTATTTGAGTTGCAGTATTCCGCATACCATGAACCGTTCACATTTACCGTGCCGTTTGGCGGCTCTGTGTCCAGAATAACCGTGTCTGAAACTACCGTTGGCCCGTACAGCGGGCCGCCGTTGCCTGCCCGGTCTGCAAAGTAAACGTAGATGGTCTTCGTACCCTGGCCTGATATTATGGTAAGCCAGTGCGTGTCCCCGTCCACAACAGGAGCGTTATAGTTGCCAAGGTACCAGGCGGGGTTGAAAACGTCAGTCTCTGACGCGAGCGCCCAGCCAACAGCGTAATTGTCTGTCGCGGATATGTTCAGCTTGAAAAGCGTGTTATTTGTATATTCGCTACCGTCATTAATGACCGCTGAGCAGGACGCAGGGGGTTCTGTGTCAACGATGATGGTGTCGCCCGTAGTGAAATTGGTATTGTTGGCGTTGTCAACAACTCCGCCATAGACCCTTCTCTCGCCTTCGCCGAACGGGAACGTTTCAGCGCCGGGATAGGTCAGGTTGAACGTCATTGAATTATCGCCGGAGACCCAGTTTGTCCCGAACCAGTAGTTATGTATCTCATCGTAAGTCTCGGTGTTTGAGGACGCCCAGCCTGATACTCCGGAAATATTGTCGGTCGCGGTGGCGTGGACAGTGACAGTTTCCTGGTTGGTGTAAGTGAAGGTATCGGAAGTCAATGCCGGATTGTACGGATCGAACATGCCGCTTGCGTCGTAAACGGTTATGGCAAGGTCCTGCGGCGGCTCAGTGTCTATGGTTATCGTATCGCTGAGCGTTATGGACTGGTTCCCGCAGGGGTCAATGTATTTCACGTAAACGGTTCTTACGCCCTGGCCCGGGGGCGTTGTAGTCCAGGGATACGTGGGCTGGTTGGGGATGGTATTGACTTCCGAAGAGAAATCAATATAGTTGCTTATAACTATAGTATCCACCTGGAAGTTGTCAACAGGGCTGAAACTCACGGTTACGTCGTTTGAATTCCAGTAGGTCCCGCCGGCGAACGGAGCCTGGAACGCGTAGTCTATCCCCATGAACGCAACCGACCCGGAAGGCGGCTCTGTGTCCAACTTGATGCTGTCAAAAGTCCAGCTTGCGCCGGGCCCGCCGTTCCCCGCAGCATCCATAGAATAAAGCCAGATGGTCTTGGTGCCCTGGCCGGTCTCTATCGTGTAAAGCGTTGTTTCCGAAACGGTAGGCGCATAGTATTGCAGTGTTTTATACGAAGGCGAGAATGCGTCCGTCTCCGAGAGCACTATCCACTTTATGAAGTTCTCGTCCTGCGAGCCGAAGCTCACTTCCACCACTGAGGTATTCGTCCATTCAGCGCCGGCGTTTATCGTCATAGTGCAGTAGGAAGGATTGAACCAGTCAAGGTATATCGTGTCCTGTGTGAGAGTTGCGTTATTCGCTACATCGCCGAGCTCAAACGTTACTTTTCTCTCTCCCTGCACAAGGGGCGGGGCGCTTGCACCCCAGCTCAGGTCAAACGTTGTCTTGTTTGGCCCGCCCTGCACAACAGAACTCCAGTTCCAATTTGCAGGGTCCCAGTTTGTTTCGCTCCAGGTCATGGAATCGCAGTTTGAAAAAGCATAATACGATTCAATGAGTGTATCAGCGCCGTCAATATCAAGGATAACATTAGGCGAGTTTGTGTAATCCATAGTATCTGAAATAACGTCCGGATTAAGGTCATACGTCGTTGAGTCGGCGTCATAGACCGATGTCCAGAATATAGAAGGGAAAGTCGTATCTATGGTAATGTCGTCGGTGCACACGTATCCGTTCCCGGCCCCGTCAATGTACTTGACGTACACGATCTTTGTCTCTGTTGCGCCGGAAGTGTGCCAGGCATAGGTATTCTGGTTGTCAATTGTTTCGGCGGTCGTGAAATCCTTGTTGTTGCTTATGACTATCGTATCAACTATATAGTTGTCAGCCGCGGTGAAATATAGAGTGACTGTTTCTGAATCCCAGTAAGGCCCGCCGGCCCATCCTGCGTCAAAATATCCGTTCCTTCCCCAAATTGACATAAAACCGGAAGGCGGCTCTGTGTCGACAATGATGTCATCCCAAACATTATACCAGTTTGTCATAGGAGAAAAATCTGAAAACCAGCAGTTAAGGTTCACTATACCCTGCTCTGGAGTCTGCATCACCCATTGAACCTGTGTATTATAAGTACTTGCGTTGATAGTCCAATTACTCCAAGCACCCCCGTCTTCCTGTATCCACATTTGGTAAAGCGTCCCGGGGTAAGTATCGGCTGCAGCCTGGTATTGTCCCGCGTCACTGTAGTAGTCTGCCGCTTTAATATTGATACGGAGGGTCGTTGTGTTAACGTAGGTAGCAGAGGTATTTATATTATATTCACTCGTAGCAGGTGTGCCTGTATCAATGATTATAGAATCCGTGCCCACCAGGCCCGTATTTGCCGTCCCAAAAGCCGAATCTGTTGCGGTAACGTAAAGACATTTCAGCCCTGACCCTGTTCCAAGCCAGTAGTCGGTAGCAGTGTAGTATCCTGTCCCTGAATCAACTGTTGTTGCTCCTGCCATACCGGGGTTCCTGCTGTAGGTGGTGGAATCCACGCTAACCTGCGTATCACTGGTTGTCGAGTAGAAAGCGAGGTTAAAATTGCTCTGGTATGTCTTGTTCCCGGTCCCGCTTGGGTCAATGAGATCAACAAGCGGCCTTCTGGGCCCGGTTATATCCTGTTCTACATACATCAACCTTCTGCCAGGCAAGGTAAAAGAAACTATTGTGGTGTTACATAAATCCCTTGACATTTGATTCTGCTTTGAGTTGTCATTGCGAGCGACCAAAGGGAGCGTGGCAATCTCGATTTTTAGGTCGAGATTGCTTCGTCGTTAACACTCCTCGCAATGACAGCCCAAATGTAAAGATCTGTTAGAGACACCACACTATGATCTCGTTTGTTCCTGTTTTCCAGGCAGAAATATTTTTCCCCGGCGTATGTGCAACTACTTCAGTGTTAAAACTTGCCCCGCTGTTTGTGCTTTTTGCCATCAGCACTGACAAACCATTAGGCCCTATTCCCTGATAAACTATGCAAATAGTGTCTCTTACGGCTCCTGGAATTACCACTATGTGCGTGTATGTTCCGTCACCCGACGCATCAATTACCTTTGTGTTCCAGGAAGTAGTGTTCCCGTAAGCGAGCACTACTGCCTGTTTGGGATTATCTTTATAAGCAATATAAAAAGTCTCCCCGTTTACTCCCATGGCGGGATATTCTCCCACATCGCCGGAATCGATCACTCTCCTGTTCCATCCGCCTCCGTATTTATCAGCGAGTTTTAACCTCTTGTTTCCCTGGTCATAATACGCGATCAAAGGCACGTTACTTCCTGTAAACCCGACTGAACTGTACATTCCCACGCTGTTCCCCAGCGCGGACCCGTCTACCGCAAGAGGCGTGGCAAATCTGTCAATTAATAACACGGAACATGTGCTTGAGTCAAGATAAGTTACATATGAATTCCCTGAAGAATCAAAACACATCGAAGGATTCCATCCAATATCGCCTGCGCTCGTATGAAGAGTTATGGAATCCCATTCATAATCCGGATAAGCCGTGGCATATTTTAGGTTGGTTGTAAGTTGATAATAATATGCGACATACGCATTACCATTAGTGGGTGATACAGCCAGGCTCAGCGATTTTCCAACACCGGAGTTATCATCTATTACCGGATTAGACCAAGCACCGGATCCTTTTCTGGGAAAAATATTACGATATCCCCAAAGCTGGTCATAAATATCATAATAGGCTATATAAACCCTGGATGAACTTGGCATCCAAACAATCGAACTGGAGGAATCGCCGCACCATGATGACGTAATCGTATCGGCTGCTATCCATCCAGCGGATGAAATATTGCAGCCCGTTATAAACAGGAGCATTACAGCTCCCAGTATCCAATATATCTTATATTTGTTCTTCACTGAAACCTCCTAAAGTTAATTTCTCTATTTTTTATATGTATCAAAAATTGCGAAAAAAATTCCTTTCCCTTAAATTGTCCCACTTACAATTTTTTTTCTGTGGACAACCCCCAAGAACTTTTTAGGATTGTTTTTTTATAATGGTAGGCTAAGTACTAAAATTTTTATCAATATATATAATATATTTTAATAAATATATTTGTCAAGCAAAAAACGCTTTTTTATGAATTTTTTTATTTAACCCTGAACCATTCATTGATTCAACGGCATCAGGTTCAGGGGAAACTGCTTGCATTGACCATAAAAATAGCTCAAGATCTATAAACCTTGGTTCTCGGTATTTAAGAACCACGGTTCTAAAGCTTGTGAACCGGTTCTCAAGATTAGGAACCTTGGTTCTAATGCTTATGAACCTGGTTCTGATGATTGTGAACCGGTTCTTTATATCCAGAACCTATAAGGTTCAAAACATGAACCGGTTCTATTTGTTAAACAAATCCTGCCACGAATACTTCGGCTTGTATCCCAATATCTTCTTCGCTTTATCGCAGCATATAAGCGACGCCCTTCCTTTCAGCTTCGCTTTGTCCACCTTTTTAACAGACGGATAATATTTTTCAATTAGTTTAAGAGAATCCACGTTAGTGCCGCTCTCATCAGCGGATATGTATATTCTCTCGTGTTTTATCCCGGGTGTTTCAGCGCCCAGCCTGAACGCCTGAGCCGCGTCCCTTGCGTCCTGGTAAACCCATAATCCCGGGCCCCATACATCGGCATTCTGCGTAAGCCCACGGTAATTCTCAGGCGAGCCGACATTGTCCCCGTACCTGAATTCATCCGGGAACCAGACAAAACATATCCTGAGGCATACGGTTTCAATACCGTACCTGCGCGTAAACATAAGGCATACTTCTTCATCCACCTTCTTGCTCAGGCCGTAAGGGTCCTCAGCTTCCAGGGGATGGTCCTCGTCAATAGGCAGGTATTGCGGCATTAAAGGCGGGCTTGCCCTGAAAAGGAACCCCAGCGTTGAATCAGAGCTCGCCAGCACGAACCTCCTGACCTTATTTTTCATTGCGGCTTCAAGGGCGTTGTAAGTTCCCATCACATTCACGTTGAAAACGACCTCGTGCTCCGCAAGTGTCGGGTTAGCGATCGCTCCCAGGTGGATGATCGCCTCTATGCCCTTGCAGGCGTTTTCCAGGTCCGCGAGCTTAAGAAGGTCCCCTTTTATGAATTTAACGCTTTTGTCCCGCGGCTCTTTCGCGTCAAAGACCGCGACTTCGTGCCCGCGGCTTTTTACTTCCTCCACAACGTACCTTCCAAGGTTCCCGCTCCCGCCCGTTATTAAAACTTTCATTTAACCTCCGATTACAGCGATTTAAAATAACGATTTCAGCGATAAAATATTAACCACAGAGGCACGGAGGCACAGAGAACTACAGGTTTTTTACAGGGAATTGACGAGAACCTAAAATGAGTTCTCTTAAGTTCCCTGTAAAGATATATTAGGGAGTGTTCCCGCCCAAAAGACTGGCGGGTCCGCCAATTATTATGGCGGAAACCTGTGTTAACCTGTGGTTATAACAGGCTTTTAAAATATTTTAGGTTGTCTTCCGCGATTTTCTGTGGTGTGCCTTCGTAGCCGTGCCCCATTTCAAGCGAGAGCACGTGGTTGTACCCTATTTCTTTCAGCGCCGCGATGATCGCCTTCCAGTCCAGCACCCCTTTTCCTGGAGCCGCGAACTTGAACTGTTCCCCGCTTCCCATGCTGAAAGCGTCTCCCTTTTCTATCTCCGCCGGATTTTCTTTCTGTATCGCCGCGTCCTTCACGTGACAGTGTATTATTTTATTCGCGAAAGCCTTGATGAACTGGGCAGCGTCTTCGCGCTGGTAGGGAAAATGGCTCGGGTCGTAATTGATATACAGGTCATTCCTCCCCACGTCTTCAAGCAGTTTCTTTGTGGTCTCGAGGTTGCAGACCATATACACGAAAACCGGCTCTATAGCCACCCTTACATATGCCGAAGATGCATAATCGCACAGCTCTTTATACGCGGAAACGATATTCGCCCATTCCGGGGTTTTCGCGATATCGGAAGTTCCCTTTAACCACTGCCTGTGCACGTTCGCGGACGGCAAAGGCCCGCTGACCGTGTGGACAACGCTCAAACCGGAATACTGCGCGATGTCGATCATCTTCTTGGTGTGGGCTACGCAGTCCTTCCAGTTCGGGGCCGAATATCCCACGTGGCATTGCAGCGAAGTTACAGCAAGCCCCTGGTTCCTCGCCCAGTCGAACAGTTTCCTGGCGCCTTCTGGATCATACTGCTCTTTTTTTGACCCCGCGTCATACGCCGGTATTTCAACGCACTCGTACCCGATCTTCTTTGCCAGCGCGATCGCTTCCTTCAAGCTCATCGTCTTTGTGAACTCACCCAGCAATATCCCCTGCTTCATTTTTTGCTCCTTGATTACAGTGATTTTTTAAACAGATTACAGTGATTATGAAATAGATTGCGATGTTACAACTTTCTTGACAGGGAACTTACGGGAACTTAAACTGAACTTAATTTTATCTTTTGGTTTAACCCAAAGAATTTTAAGTTCTCTTAAGTTCACTGTGAAAAATCCTTAAGGTGGTCTCCCGCCTCATCGGCGGGTCGCCGTAGGGGCGACTGTGTCTCCGTGCCTCCGTGGTTGTCTTCTACTTTTGCATTTTGCATTTTGACTTTTGACTTGTTTTGTCTATATGATTCCTTCGGTCAACTTACGGATCTGTTCCATCGAAAGCTTTGCCGCGGCTACCGGGTCGTTCCTTAATACCTTATTATAATACGTGAACGACTCGAACTCAACTGAGCAGAAGCCGTTGTACCCGATCTCTTTCAGGGCTTTGAAGAACGCTGCCCAGTCCACAAGCCCTTCTCCTAACAAAGGGAAAATGAAATTGCCCATACCCGGGGTTCCGGCGCAATCCTTCAGGTGGACGTGCTTTATCCTCTTCCCCCATTCCTTGACTATCCATCCCACGTCCAGGTTGCCGACAAGTATCCCGTGCGACGGGTCAAGGTTCACGCCCAGGTATTCGGACCGGAAATGATTGATAAGAAGGCTGGTCGTGTAAAAATCATGGCACAGCATCCCGAAAACTCCCTCAACCGCAAGGTTCACCTTATTCTTTTCCGCGGCCGGGACTATTTCCGCGTATGCGTCCCTTACCATCTGCCATGCGTCCCCTTCCTTTATATTCTTGCCTACTACCGGAGTGCTTGGGTCCCATGGTATAGGGCCCGTGAAAACGTTCGCAGCCGGTATGCCGAACTTCGCGCACGCCTGAATGCATTCTTTTGTAAAATCGATCGCTTCCCTGTTCTTTTCCTTTTCAAGGTTCACGTAGTTCTGCTGGACCACAAGCTCGCTTATTTCTAACCCCGCGTCTTTCGTCACCCTTACAACCTCGGTGAGTTCTTTTTCGGACTTTGCCCTCGGGTTAAAGTGCGCCAGGGTCCATTCCACCCCGTCATACCCGTTTTCTTTAAGGGCCTTTACAACGTCCTCTGCCTTCCTTTGCATAAAATCCAGCCCAGCCAGGAATCCAAACTTCATTTACATCCTCCTTGATTACAGTGATTTCTAAAAGATGATTACGGTGATTATTTAAAAATGATTAAGGTGATTAAAGCCCTTTGCAGGGATTGTACGAGAATTTAAACTGCCGATATCTTTTAAGCTTTTTAAGTTCTCTTAAGTTCCCTGTAAAAATATATTAGGGAGTGTTCCCGCCCAAAAGACTGGCGGGTCCGCCAATTATTATGGCGGAAACCTGTGTTAACCTGTGGTTATTATAGTCTTTCTTTGAATGCTTTTTTAAGGCCGGCGTCTTTTATTGAATCTATGCCGATGATCTCGAGCGCGCCCGGATATTCCAAAACAGGCTTTATCACCGCGCCGTCTACCGCGGCCACGATCTCCGCGAAGCTCCTGTGCGCGATACCCGAGATCTTTTTCAGCCGTTCCCTGCTCTCCTTCTGGGACTCGCTGCGGTGCGGCGGATACCCCTCGCCGAATTCCTTGACCGAAAAAAGCTGGTCGAATATCAGCTTGAGGTTCACGTCACCCGCCCAGCCGTAGCCGTAATTAAGCGCGAGCGATATACAGTTGCCCGCGTTTATCTGGGCGAAAAGCCTTGCGTCCAGGGGATTTTGTATAAGCCCGCACGAAACATCAGGGTACTGCATTACCGAATTCAGGAATCCCTGGCCTGTGCCGCACCCGCCCACAACAAGATCAACCCTTCCCAGGTTAAGCAGGACAGCCGCATAAAATCCCGTGTTGATATAGGTCAGCTCGGGTTTTTCCCCGGTTTTTTTCATCCCCGCGTTTATTACCGCAAGACCCCTGCCTTCCAGCGCCGCGATAACGTCCTTGTTCTTATCAGCAGCACTCGTCTCATTTACAACGGCAATTCTCATTATTACCCTCCAGTTGGTAATTCTGATTGCGAGTTAAAAGACTATTTGCCTTCAAGGATTTTACTGACTCTATCCAGCGGTATCTTTTCGCCCTTTGTGCTGAATATCGGAACCAGAACAAAAAGATGGGTGTTAGATTTCCTGCGCTGAAATACATAGTCCAGATATTCAAATGTATCATTGAATCGCAACTTTGTGTTTAAGCCCAGATGGCAGACAAAAAGAGTTTTGCCATCCAGTTTCTCTACTATATTTTCAATAGGCATCTCTGTCACGCCGAAATCTATTCCCCTCAGGTTTTTCATTTTCAACATATTGCCAAGGTTATGGCTGAAATCTCCACAGGAATGGATGAAGACCCCGTTGAACTCCTCGGATAAAATATTGACATAAGGAAGGGCGAACTCCCTGTAGAGCTCAGGTGAAAGTATAGCAATAAGGTCATCGCTCAGGCATATTCCCCAGTCAGACGGCTGGTAAATCTGCGGGGAATGGTTCGGGCTGAAATCTTTGACAACACTCTTTTCCAATTTTGCGAATTTAATAATCAACTCCGTTACCATCTTCAATAAATGATGGACCTCTTTCGGGTTGGTATACATCGCTATGAGGAGTTCCTCATACTTCATAATAAGGGAAGCGGAATCTATGGGGCTCTGGGTATCTGTGAGTCTGATTGGATATTCCTGTTTTTCCTTCTGAAAATAATTCACATATTCCAGAACTTTTCCAAGCAGTCCATTCTGGGGTTGGGGAGTCTTGAGGGAATAAACTTCTGTTATATTTTCCAGGTACAGCAGGGGTTTTGTCCAGGGCTGTTCGTTCTCAGGAAAGATAATTTCGCATCCAAAAGCAGAAGCATAAACACCAACGCCCAGATATGGATGAAAGAAAGGCACGCGGTCATCCGGATAGGCGGAGCGAATTTTCATAAGACTTAATTGCTCGTCCAGCATTATTTCCGGATTCAAGAAAACGGACTTCCTTGTCCGCTTTGTCGCCTCCTCACCTTCCCGCGCATCCCATCCGTCAAGATGATACGCTATTGCAGTGGTATTGAGGTGCCAGACTTCATCAAGGAATTTAATTGTGTCTTCTAAATTTCTGCGCATATTATGATAAACCTTCGCCCTTTTTCTCCCTCTCGTATTTTGCCCTTTTCTCCTTCATATAAGTTGGTATGGGAACATCCCACCACCCTACGGCAGGGCTCCCGGAATACGGGTATTCCCTGTATACCTCCACCTCCACGACCGCGGGCCTGCCAGACTCAAAAGCCCTCCTGATGGCTGGCTGCACTTCCCCCGGCTTTGAAATTTTCTCCGCGTAGCACCCGAAGCCCTTTGCAATGGAGAAAAAATCAGGGGAATAAAGGGTTTTATCTTTGTCCCTGAAGAACCTTGTCGCCGCCGCGCTCTTCTCGCCGTACGCCGCGATCTGAAGGTCGGTTATTGCCTGCCACGCGAAATTGTTCAGGACGGCGAATACGACCGGTATATTGTACTGCACGGCGGTTGCAAGCTCCTGCATCGTCATCATGAAATCTCCGTCTCCCAGCACGCCGATAACTTTCTTTCCGGGCTTAGCGAGCTTGACCCCCAGCGCCGCGGGGACAACGAAACCCATCGTTGAAAAACCGCCGCTTGTGATCATGGTGCCTGGTTCGTAGAAAGGGAACTCCTGCATGATCTGCGCCTGCGCGTTCCCTGACGCTGTCACGACATACGCGTCCCTGGGCAGGCACTCTCTCAGTTCCTTCAAGAAACGCGAGATTATAACTGGAACCTTGTTTGATTCTCTTAAGTGCCTGATGCTCCTGTACCATTCCTCCCTTACCCGCCTGATCTCATTCATGTATGTTTTCTTTTCATCAATTCTTCTGCCTTTTAATTCCGAAAGCATCTGCCTCAGGACCTCTCCAGCGTCTCCCGTGATCCCGACTTCCGCGGGATAGTTCTTCCCGATCTCAACCGGATCAATATCGACCTGTATCAATTTTGTGGGCGGTATGGAGAAACTCACGCCTTTCTTATACGAGGAAGTGGTCTCGTCCGCGAACCTGCATCCCACCGACAGGATCACATCCGCGGAAGAACACAATTTATTCCCGCAGGTGGTCCCCTTCGAGCCTGCCTGCCAGCCGTAAAGATAGTGGTCCTCGGGAAAACAGGATTTGCTCGCCATTGTTGTTATGACCGCGGCGCCTAACTTCTCCGCCAGGATCTTCAGCTCAGCGAAAGCGCGGCTCGCGTTTATCCCTCCGCCCGCGAGTATCACCGGCCTTTTGGCGCTTGCGAGCAGGCTCACAGCATTTTTAACAAGTTCCGGGTCGCCGATAAACCTTCCCGACGGCTTGTGCTTCAGCGGGTCAGGCAGTTTAACGTCGGCGCATCCCGCCTGCACGTCCATAGGCAGGTCTATGAGCACCGGCCCCCTTCTTCCGCTCATCATATAGTTGAAAGCCCTCTGTATAATAACAGGCAGCTGCGCCGGTCTTACCGGCTGCCACCATCTCTTGACGATCGGCTCAAACACCCTCGCTGAATTAGCATCGTGCCCCCTTTCTATCTCCTGCAGGACTCCCTTTCCGAACATATGAGTGTGTGTCTGCCCCGTTAAGACCAGGACCGGCGTGGAATCCACGAAACAGGTGGCTACCCCTATCACGGTGTTCATCGCTCCCGGACCTATGGACGTGAATACCGCAAGCGGTTTGCCGCAGGCGCGGTAATACCCGTCAGCCAGGTGCACTGCGGACTGCTCGTGCCTGACCTGGATCATTTTGATCTTTTTCTGCCTGCTGAACGCGTCAACAAGCGCAAGGCACCCGTGCCCGGGGATGCCCGCCGCGTAAGGTACCCCTTCCTTTATAAGATACTGAACGATAATTTCCCCGCCGGTCAGCTTCATTAAACCTCCAAATGCGTGTCAACGTATCCACGTATCAGCGTATCAACGCAACTGCATGGACTTTTATAATTTATATAAACAATCCTTGTTTTTACTCTGACACGTTGACACGGCGCCTGCCCGCCAACGCTTGTTGGGCGGGACACTTTGATACGCCTTTATGTTTCAGAACCAGCGCTCAACAACCACAACGGCGTCCGTGAAGAACTCGAACGCGTCCCGCCCCTGCGCGTGCAGGTCGCCGAAGAACGAATCCTTTGACCCGCCGAAATGGAAGAAAGCCATAGGCGCCGCTACCCCGATATTTACTCCAAGGTTCCCGCAGCGCGCGCGGTACTTGAATTGCCTTGCCGCTGCCCCGCTCTGCGTGTAGATTGTCGCGGCATTCCCGTACCGGCTTTTATTTATTATTTCAAGCCCCTCGTCCATGTCCTTGACCTTCATTATGCACAAAACAGGGCCGAATACTTCTTCTTTTACTATTTCCATGTCCTTTTTGCAGTCAATAAGCACCGTAGGGCCCACCCAGAACCCGTTCGGGCAGCCGGGAACCTTGTATCCCCTTCCGTCCAGGACCGGTTTCGCTCCTTCCTTTATTCCCTTCTCTATCCATCCCTCAACGTTTTTCTTCGCTTCGGCTGATATTATGGGCCCCATATCGGTCTTCTTGTCAAGCCCGTTGCCCACCTTTACCTTTTTCGCGGTTTCAACCACGGCTTCAGTAACGCGCTTGTACATATCGTCGCCCACAGCGAGAATGCATGCAAGCGCGAGGCATCTCTGGCCCGTGCAGTCAAAAGAAGACGCTGTGATGTTCGGCACAACTCTTTCAAGCTTCGCGTCCGGCATCACTATCCCGTAATTCTTCGCTCCTGCCTGGACCTGCACCCTTTTACCGTTCTCGCTGGACTTTTTGTACACGTATTTTCCCACTGTTGTGGAACCCACAAAAGATATTCCTTTAATATTCGGGTGCTCCATAAGCGCGTCCCCGACGTCCGCTGAGCCGTTCACAAGGCCCAGCACGCCTTTGGGAAAACCCGCCTTGTTTATTAGTTCGAATGTCTTTTCCAGGGTCATCGGCACCTGCGAGGAGGATTTCACCACAACGCAGTTGCCGCATGCGACAGCGTAAGGCAGGGACCAGAAAGGGATCATTATGGGGAAGTTGAAAGGGTTAAGGCTCGCGAAAACCCCGAGGGGCTGGCGGACCGCGTATTCGTCTATGCCGCTGGCAACGTCCTCGAGCAGGTATCCCTGCATAAGGGACGGCGCCCCTGACGCGACCTCGATATTTTCTATCGCCCTTTCTATCTCAAGCCACGCCTCCTTGAAAGTTTTACCGTGCTCCTTTGTCATGACTTCAGCAAGCGCGTCGTGATTTTCTTCGACAAGCCATTTCAGCTTCATCAGCAGCCTGCCGCGCTCAAGCGGGGGAGTGCTCCTCCATCCCCAGAAAGCGTCGTCCGCGGACTTGATCACCTGCTGGACCTCTTCTTTGGTGCTCATCGGCACTTTTGCCAGGATCTCGCCTGTAGCGGGGTTCAGCACGTCCCGGGTTTCCCCGCTCTTCGACTCGGCGAACTCCCCGTTCACGTAATTCCGTATCTTCCTTATCGTCATTTGCCCTCCAATGAATGATCGCAGTGATTATTTAATCCCCCTACTTCCCCCTTTATAAAAGGGGGATTGAGGGGGATTTAACGTTCAACTTTCAACTTTTAACCTTTCGAAGAGCCATCAGCCTCGTTCTGGCTCGCAGATCCCTGTGTTAAGCCCCGATTTATCGGGGCTACAGGGATAACCTTTTTAACCCTTTTAACCTTTTTAACCTCTTTAACTTACAAGCAGCCGCTCCGCGGCATCCGCGATTGCGTCCGCTGTCATGCCGAACTTCGCGAACATATCCTCGTCCTCCCCTGAATCCACGAACGTATCAGGTATCCCGAGCCGCTTGATCCTGCATGGACTCGCTTCGCACGCAACCTCGGCAACAGCCCCGCCCAGCCCCCCGATCACGGAGTGATTCTCGATCGTTATTATCCCCTTTGTCTCCTCCGCGCATTTCTTAATGAGCTCCCTGTCTATCGGTTTTATTGTCGGCATGTGCACGACCCTCGCGGATATTCCCTTTTTCTTTAGCGCCTCCCCTGCTTCTTTTGCCCTTGCCGTCATCATGCCTGTGCCGATAACCGTGATATCCCTGCCGTCCTGCAGGACAACGCCTTTCCCCAGAATAAATTTATGATCTACGGGGAATATCGTGGGAACCTCGCAGCGCACCGTTGAAATATAGAACGGGCCGGGTATTTCCGCTGCCGCTTCGATCACCTTCTTCACCTCAACCCCGTCCGCCGGTATCACTATCTGCATGTTCGGTATCGCGCGCATTATCGCTATGTCCTCAACCGACGAGTGGGTCGCGCCCGCCTTTCCCGTGGGTATCCCGCCGTATGAGCCTACTATTTTCACGTTCAGGCGCGCGTGCGCGGCGCACATCCTTACCTGGTCAGCCACCCTGCTTGAGGCGAAAACCGCGAATGTCACGGGGAACGGTATGAACCCGACAGCGGCAAGGCCCGCGGATATCCCTATCATGTTCGCTTCCGCTATGCCGATCTCCAGGAATTGGGACGGCAGCTTATCCCGGACGTAACAGGTCTTCGTGGACGTGCAAACGTCCGCGTCCAGCACCACAACCTTCGGATTTTTTTGCGCTATGTCAAGCAGCGCCTCCCCGACCGCGTCCCTCATCGCCTTCATCTCGCTCATACTAACCCCCTGATTCGTTCGTCGTGCATCGTGCGTCGCAACTACATATTTTTAATAAAATTCGTAAGCATCCTGCCAACATGATCGAGATGAACGAAGAACGAAGAACGATGAACGAAGAACGTTATTTAAGCTCGTCCAGCGCTTTAGCGATCTCATCGCCTTTCGGCACGCGCACGTGCCACTCAACCTTGTTCTCGGCGAATGAAATACCCTTGCCCTTGACGGTGTCCGCTATTATAACACTCGGCCTGCCCTTGTTCTTCCTTGCTTTCTCAAACGCCTTGCACAGCGACTCTATGCTGTGCCCGTCAGCCCCGATAACATTCCATTTAAACGCCCTGAATTTATCCGCAAGCGGCTCCAGGTCAATCGCGTCCTGCACCCGGCTTGCGAGCTGGAGCTTGTTATAATCTATTATCGCGGTCAGGTTATCGAGCTTGTTGTGTCCCGCGTACATGGCGGCTTCCCATACCTGGCCTTCCTGGACCTCCCCGTCACCCAGCACAACAAAAACCCTGAAGCTTTTCTTTAAAAGCCTGGCGCCGGCAGCCATTCCTGCCCCCACTGAAAGCCCCTGGCCCAGGGACCCTGTTGACATATCCACGCCCGGAGTTTTATGCATATCAGGGTGTCCCTGAAGGCATCCGTCTGTCCTGTCAAAAGTAGAAAGCAGGTCTTTGGCGAAATAACCCCTTTCAACCAGCGCGCAGTACAGGCCGCATGAAGCGTGCCCCTTTGAAAGGACAAACCTGTCCCTGTCTTCCCAGTCCGGCCTGCTGGGGTCGATTTTCATCTCTTTAAAATATAGCACCGTAAGGATATCGGTAACGGAAAGAGAGCCTCCCGTGTGCCCTGCTTTCGCGGAACTCAGCGTCTCCACGATTGACCTTCTTATCTTCTTAGCCGTCTCTTCCAATTTTTTTATATCATCTTTTCCCATAGCTTCTCCCTGAATCCTGTCATTGCGAGGGCAAAGCCCGTGGCAATCTATATACGAGATTGCTTCGTCACTCCCGTTCCTCGCAACGACGGATTGTCCCGAAGGTCCCCATGGGATCCCCTAGGGAGATCCCTTTGGGACTTCGCCGCTGCGCTTCTCGCAATGACATTTCTTGTGAGAATCGAGTGCAATCGTGCGGTTAATCTGTTTTTTATATCCGAGTTTTCTGGAGAACCTGCCTGCCGCGCTTTTCACTTCTTTTATAATCCCTTTTATCTTTTTGGCGCCTATCCTTGAAACGGGTCCCGATACTCCTATCGCGGCCGCGACCTTTCCGCGGAAATCGTAAACAGGCGCCGCAATGCACCGCACGCCGTCCCTGTATTCCCCGTTGTCCACCGCGAATCCCTGGCGCCCCGCTCTTTCTATTTCGGCGATGACGCTCTTGACGCCTGTTTTCGTGCTCCTTGTATATTTCTCTAATTTTCCTGAAAGCAGGGATTTAATTTTTTCTTTCGGAAATGAAATAAGCAGCGCTTTCCCCAGCGCCGTGCAGTGCAGGGGCTCGCTCCTGCCTACGTCCATGTTCACGAATATCACTTCGGAGCTGTCTTCCTTATCTATAAGAAGCGACCTTCCGTTCGAATATATGGCTATGTGCGAAGATTCTTTTGTCTTCCTCGTCAGCTCCTCGAGGAACGGCCTTGCGATATCGGTTATCTTAAGGCCTTCGTACAGCTTCCCGCTCAGCTCAAGGATCTTGCCGCCCAGGCGTTATCTCCTGGTCGCGTCGTCGCGTTCAAGGTATCCCCGGTTCTCAAGCGTCAGCAGAAGGCGGAAAATGCTTGAACGGTCTATGTCCAGCGCGGATCTCAGGTCGTTCAGCGCCAAAGGCGTGCCGCTCCTGCCTATTACCTCAAGCAGCTTCAGGCCGCGGTCCAGGGACTGAATTATCGCGGTTCCTCTTTTGGCTTTCATGTCAGTCCTTAATTATGAGTTATGTCCCAAAGGGATCTCTTCGGGAAATTATGAGTTATGAATCAAAAACAAGAATTTTATCGTAACTCAAGGCTTCAGCCTTGATAATTTATCAGACCTAAAGGTCTGAGTTACAATAAATTCCATGCTGTTGAATTATAATTCATAATTCATAATTCAGCATTCATAACTATTATTTCACAATGCGCACATCTATTGCATATTATACACAAAAGAAGAAAAAAGTCAAGGATCGCGCAAACTTTTCATGCTTATAGACGAAGATCCCCGCGGTTTGCCCCGATGTTGTATCGGGGCAGCAGGGGATCAAGGAAAAACTACGAGATTGCCCCGAAGGGATCCCCTTGGGACTTCGTCGCCAAAAAGGGCGAACTCGCAATGACATAAAGATCACGCGCAGAAACCCGAAAAACTGCAATATTTGCAGACGTCTTTGTCCCCCTTGTCAGCCTCGAACGGGACATCCGGGTCCAGCATCTCGGAAACAAGCGCCCTCAGCATCGGCAGGAACACCTCTTCCATGACCTGCTCCCTGTTCCTGCCCTTGCAGTATGCTATCTTATCGCCAAAGATCCTTGATTCTTCCATTTCTTTCATATTGTAAAAAGCGGCGTTTATCTTTTCGTAGGAAACTTCCCTGCTGCCGCCGTGCCTGAACAGGTAAACATATACCGGCAGCTGGAAGGATTTCACGAAATCCCTTATCGCGGCCCTTCCCTCAGGAACTGCCTCGATCTTTTTCCTTTTATCCGGGTGGGCGCCCTGCCCGGTTTTGTAGTCAACAATGAATATTTCCCCCTGCCTGTCGTCAATCCTGTCTATTATGCCGTGCAGGCGGACCCTGCCTGGTTCCTGCCCTATGCCGCCCAGCTCCGCCTTCAGTTCCTTTTCGGTGTCCAGCACCGTGAAATCACCCAGCTCTTCGTGCTTTTTAAGCAGGTATTTCAGCCTGAACTTGATTATCTCCTTGATAAGATAAATGTTGCCTTTCAGGTGCCCGAACTGCTTTTCCACTACCTTCTCGGCGGTTTCCCCGAGCATCCCGTTCATCTCTTCCCTGGCCCCGCTGTAGGGCCTGCCTTTAAAACTGCCGAACAGATCGCTGAGTATCTCATGGACGCACCTGCCTATCTGGCTCGCGTCAGGGTCTTCGGCCATCTGTTCTTTTTCCTCAAGGCGCAGTATGTACCTGAAGTAGAACTGTGCCGGGCAGTTCAGGTACGAATTGATCTTTGTCGGGGAATATTCCATCGCGCGCAGCTCTTCCGTTATTCCTGGTGTTTTCGGGACAGGCTCGAAGGAAGAAGACTTTATTTCGGTGCTGAACCTTGCCAGCGCGATGAATTCACCGTCCTTTTTATAAACGCGTTTCCCGGCTTTTTCCTTTTTCTGCTTCTCCCATATTATTTCCTCTATGAACCTGCTCCTTATATCCCTGTCCTGCTCGCTGTAAACAAGATGGGCCTCAGTTGCGGAATTCACCAGGTCCATGAAATGCCTCCTGGTCACCTCTTCCCTGTCTTTGCACAGCGGTAGGCCCAGGAAAGCCCGGACGCTTTCCGGAAGGATCGGGTCGATCTTTGAGACCGAAGGCAGGATACCCTCCTGCACGTCCATAACTATGACCCTGCGGAAATTCAGGTTCCTGGTCTCAAGCAATCCCATCACCTGCAGGCCTTTAAGCGGTATACCGCTGAAGGGTATGCGGGTGTTGTCCACGTGGTACCTGAAAAGATTGAAAAGGTCCTCCTTTTTCATCGGCTCATCCTTGCACAGCGCGGAGGACAGCTCCTCAAGCACCCTGAAAACGCATTCCAGGAATTCTTCGGAGAACGGGTAATCGCCGGCGAACGAATACTTTGTTATAAAGGAAAGTATCCCGGAAAAAGCCCGGGAAAGGCCTGCCGCGGTCCTGACGCTCTCAAGCTCCCTTGCCGCGAGCGTGTTTATGCCTTTCAGCAGCGGGAACTCTGACTCTATTTCCTCAAGTTTCACGAAAGCCCTGTTCTGGGCAGTAAGCCTTGCCTCAACAGACTGCGCCAGCATCCGCATTTCCTCAGGCTTCGCGTCTTTTGAAGCGTTCTTAAGGTAGGGATGCAGGAGCACGGAAAGGTAAGACCTCGCGTAATAACCGTCATCAGTTTTTGTCTCCTGCAGTTTCATAAGCTCGTTCAGGAACGTGAAAACAGGCGTCCTTTTAAGCGGGTACCCCATCGTGACGTTGTAAGGGCAGTCAAGGTCTTCCAGGACATTCCACAGGACAGGCACAAGCGCGTCCGGCTGGGGCATCACAACCGCGGTCGATGAAAAGTCTTTTTGAAGGCCTTTAAGGATCTCCCCTATGGTCTTTACCTGGGAATGTATGTCAAAAGCGCTGTGTATGGATATATTGCCTGTTTTCCACGCGGTCTCCGCCTTTCTTTTTATCTCAAGGGTCTTCTTCTGCCCGCGCAGCAGATCAAGGACCTTCTGCTCAAGCCGGGTGCTTTTATAAAAACCCGCTAAGATTATTTTGTCCCAGCCGCCCGCGATGGTGTCCGCCGGTGTTTCCGAAACAACCCTGTAACCCAGGGCTGGCGTGTGGAAACCGTGCTGTTCCAGGGCTTTCCTGAAACCGGCTTTTATCTCCCCGAGCCGGCTTATCACGTTCTTCGCCTCTTTGGGTATATTCTCGGTGGGAAGGTTCTTTAATTTGCCGTCAGGCACGTCCTCCATTTCAAGCTCGCTCAAGACAGATGCGATCTTCAGGCCCCAGAAATAGAATTTGTGGAAATCAAAACCTTCAAAAAGACCGTTCTCCCTGATCGCCCGGTAAAGAAGCCATATCTCGTCCATCTGGCTTGCCGGGACCGAGCCTGGCCTTACCTCGAGCATCTCGCATTCAATAAATTCCGCTATTGAAAGAACGCGCGGCGGGAAAAACGCCCTGCCCAGTTTTTCCGCGAGCATGCCTGTAATGTAATAAGCCGGGCGCTTGTTCGGCAGAATGACCAGCACTTTTGAAAGGTCCCCGCTGCCGCTTTCTTTCAGCGCTTCCCCTGTAATTCTCTCAACCAGGTCTTCCGCTTCCATCACCCTGTCAGCCACCTGCTTCCACCACCCTGTTCTCTTCTATGTAAACAATGTATCCCTTGACCGTCCTGCCGGAACCGGCCTCTGAAACAAGGCGGATGTAGTTCCTGACCTGCTCAAGGTGCTTTTCTTTGTCCGCCCCTCCTGATTTGAAATCTATTATCTCCACCAGGCCCTCTGAACAAACAACCCTGTCCATCCTGAACGTTTCGCCCTTGCCTGAAACCACCTCTTTTTCATTCTCGCCTTTCGCGGAAAACCACTTCCGCACCCTTTCGTCCCTGAAAAGGCCTGCCAGCACCGAACCCGCCTCTTTCAGGTCGCCGGCGTATCTCTGACGTTCCGCCGCGGCTTTCAGTTTTTCATCCATGAATTCCCGCGTGATCTCGCCTGCCCCGTTGATCGAAGACAGCACGCCGTGGATGAACTCCCCTCTTTTCTTCCTTTCCATAACGCCCGGGTCCTTGAACGCCTCAGTGCCTGAAACCCTCCTGCTTATCCTCCTGCCCCATCCCGGGGTGTCTTTTATCCGCTCTGCCGGCACAGCCGGAGCATCGCTTGCGGGTTTTTTCCGGGCGTATCCCTCCTGGTTTTCCGCAGGCCCTTCGGCCACTGTCGCAGGCACGGCCGCAGGCGCCTGTTCGGTCCCTGCCAGGGCAGCCAGTTCATTGCTCTGATGGGTTTCGCAGATAAAAGCGCGCAGCTCGTCTTTTGCCCTTGTCATGCCGACGTAGAGCTCGTTGAGCTCGTCAAAGAACTTTCTTTCAGTTTCTGCCTCGTATTCCTCCCTGAGCCCGGGGCAGAAGCCGGCGTATTCCTTTGTAATGTATTTCATCGTCATCCTTCCGTTCTCCTCTGCCAGGAAACTGTTATCCCTTACGGTATGCGGCAGGAAAACCATGAATACCACCGGAAAGCCAAGGCCCTTCGCCTTGAAGATCGTTTTTACCTTTATCGCGTCCGGGCAGGAAGGAAGCACGAGCTGGAAGCTGTCGTCGTCCTCGTCAGAGGAAACCCAGTAATCAAGCAATGCCCGCAAAGAATTTTCGCCTTTTTTCTCGAGCTGATTTATGAATTCGAGGAGCCTCATGACAAAACTTTCTGAACCCGGGAAGTTTTGCAGGACATTGTAAACCTTCAGGAATTCGGAAACAAGGTCGTACGGCGGCAGGAACCCCGCTTTCTTGAAGAAATGCTCGAAGCAGGTCTTCCACTCCGCGGGATACGTTTTCCGGAACGCCGTGTAATATATCCTCTCATCCTTGAGCGCGTTGAGCCGGGCGTAGCTTTCTTCCCTTGTTATCCCGGCTGCCCGCCTGAATATATCGCCTGACAGGAACGAGCTGAGCGAAAAATTATCGGCAGGCGAACCGAGGAATTTCAAAAAGCTGATGATCTCCTGCGTGACCCTGTTCTTCCTTATATCCATGGTAACCTGGGACTCTGCCTGGAACCCCTGCTCCGAAAGCCACGCCGTGAGGATCTCAGTCTCTTCGTTCGACATTACGAGGAACGCCACTTCTTCGGGCTTATGCTTTTTCAGCGTTCCCTTCAGGACAGGCAGGAGCACGGCCTTAAGCTTTTCGTACAGGTCCTCTTTATTGGCGGCCTTGAACCTGACAGCGCTGAAAATACCGCCATCCGGGTCCTCCCGCGCGGCTTCCTGCTTTACGTCCCTGTAAACCTCCTCGATCTCCTTTTCGAGCTTTTTGCCTTCGATCGCTTTTTTCAGGTTCTGACCCGAGAAAAATCCGTTATTCGCCTCGACTATTTCCTTTTTGCTCCTGTAATTTTCCTCCAGCCTCTGTTCGGAGATATCCTCAACGATATCCCGGAAGGATTCCCTCGCCTCCGAAAAAAGCCGCGGGTTGCCTCCCCTGAACCTGAAGATCGCCTGCTTCCTGTCGCCCACGTAAAAAAGCGAACCGCCCTCCGAAAGCCCGTTCTCTATAAGAGGGCGGAAATTATCCCACTGCAGATCGCTTGTGTCCTGGAACTCGTCTATAAGGTAATGCCTGATGGTCTCGCCGAGCATGCAGTATATCTGCGGCACTATGCCTTCCCTGGCAATGAACTTCCTGACCTCGGTGTTCAGCTCATCCACGAACACTATGCTTTCCTTATGCCTTATGCTTTCAAGCTCAGCCTTGACCCTGTCAAGCATTTTCAGGTATTCGGAATACCTGCTGGAGGAAAGCCTGTAGTAGAAATCCGAAAGCGCTTTCTGAGTTGCAGGCAGCAGCTCATCCATCTTGCGATCCTTCAGTTTCCCGGGGTCACCTTCGTTCAAAGCATCTCTTACTTTTTCAGTCAGTTTCTCGATCCGGGCTTTTTCCTTTTTATCCTCTGTTCCCTTAAACTCGGATTCAAACCTCGGGATCTCTTTTGTTTCGAAGGTTTCCATTATGGCTTTTTTTGCTTTCTCAAATTCACCCTTGGTTCCGAAACCGTGTTCCGGCAGCTGCAGGCTGGAACCCAGTATGCCCTCCCTCTTCCTCAGTTCCGTGACATTCTTAAGTATGATGTCCCTGGGGTTCCACGATTTTTGGTCTTCAATGGTCAGGTAACTTTCTATGAATTTGCCGAACTCCCTTGCGTCCTCCCGGCTGCCTATGCCCGAAACCAGGTAATCAACGGCGTATTCGATATAGGGCTGCGCGTCCATCACGACTTCGTACCTTGGCGGAAAACCTATCTCGAGCGCCGATGCGGCGCATACGCGGTTGACAAAACTGTCGATGGTGCTGACCCTGAAGTCGAGGTAATTCCTGAGGATCCCGTCTATGGCAAGGGCTGCTTCCTTCTTCACTTTCCCGGCGTTCAGGCCGTCCTTTATCTTTTCCTTCAGGATCTCGCCGATAACCTTTTCGCCCTTCCCGGAATCCCCATCCTCAAGCGCCGCCTTCTTGAGCGTTTCAAGTATCCTCTGCCTCATCTCCCTTGTCGCGTCGTTGGTGAACGTGATGGCAAGCATCTCTCTTATGCCCTTGGCGAAGATAAGGTTAACGGCGCGCAGCGCGAGCTTCTCGGTCTTACCGCTTCCTGCTGACGCGTCCACGACATGTATGTGCGGGAATTTTTCCATAGGGATTTCCACAAAATTAACCACGGAGGCACGGAGACACAGAGAAATCTTTTACTTTGTAAACTTGTCCCAAAGGGATCCCTTCGGGATAAACTATGTAAACTTTGTAAACTTCATCTGCGACGCACGATGCACGACGCACGATTAGTTATCTTGCCCACTGCGCCCAGTTCTGGAACACGGTCTCTTTCGGGAGCGCGCAGCCTTTTGACACGGTGACCCAGTAGTATTCCTCTATGAGTTTTGGCATGGTTGAATTGGGCCTTTGCAGCATCTTTGGCAGGTTCTCAAGCACAAGCGCGTGCCTTCTGCAGGTTTTTTCTATCCCTTCTATCATTGATTTAACGCTGCGCAGGTAGGACGTGTACGAAACCGTGGAGCCGTTGAAACCCAGGCCTTCCCTTGTCTCGTCGTCCCACGGCGCGGCAGCCCTGGGCCTGAGAACGAATATGATCTTTGCGGCCGCGGCAGGACCGACCCTTATCGCGAAAGACCTTCCGTCCATCTCCTTGTAGGAAGCAATGTGGTCTACCAGAGATTCGAAAACAGTGCCCATCTGGTTCAGTTCCTGCGGGGTCAGGTCCCAAAGGTTTTTATCCTTATCAGGAAGCATCGCGAACGCTTTCGTGTGCCATGAAAACAGCTCTTTGGAAGCATGCTCGTAGTATTCCTGCGCGAACTGCCTGCACCCCCACCTGTTCAAAAGGACAAGAAGCGCCTCCCTGTGTTCCGGTTCATCCATATTCGGGGCGCCTTCCGTGACGTCCCTGAACCAGTTATAAGGCCTGTCGTATTCATTAAGTTTCCCGTAAAGATAGCATGCGAACGCTAGCTCGGCCAGAGTCATTTTTTTCCTCCCGAAGGCTTCGCCCCGATAAAATCGGGGTGAGCCGAAGGCTTCGCCCGCTGCAAAGACGGACGAGCAACTTGCTTATGCAGTTAACGATTTTAGTCTCTTTAATATACCTCATTATTATATCTTATTTAACTAAAAAAGCAAGAAAAAAACCCGCTATTGAAACGGGTCTGTGCTTTAACCGCCTTCAATTCCCAAACTGGACACTGGTCGCCGCTACGGCGACCCGCCGAAGGGGCGGGACACTGGTAACTGGACACTGATTAGAACTTTGCAGATAGAGATATGCGGTGTGTATAACCTACTGATATTCGCTTAATTGGTTGACGTTTTTTGATGTCATTGCGAAGGCGAAGCCTGTGGCAATCCCGTCGTTAAAAACGAGATTGCTTCTCTATCGCTCGCAAAGACAACTGTCAAGGTATTATGCGATTCTCAGTAAATCGCCATAAGGGTCGCTGTCCCGATGAATAAATCGGGACGGTTTAGCGACGCCTGCGAGATGGTTGGCGTGCGAGGAATAACGAACACAAGCTTGCCAACGGACTCGAGTTGGTGAGAGCCCCGGAGAGCAGGCCGGGTTCCGCCGGGCATTCACTCGACTGCGTTAGAATTTCGCAATGAGCGAAATTCGGTCCCCCCTGCTCTGATGTAAATCAGAGCAAGAAAGGGGGGATAGGAGTTTATTCAAAATTTAAGTAATAAGGAAACCCTATGGGTATAGCCTAAGTCCCCGTAAGGAACGAGGGCGTAATCTATGCCCAGTATCCCAATCTTAAAGCCGGCGCCGCAGGTTAGGCCGGCAAGTGCTCCCAATGTGTTGTTTATCGCGCTGTTATACTTGTAACCTGCCCTAATGGCAAACACAGGATGGACCCAGTATTCAACACCTGCTCCCACAGCCCATATGGAATCAAGGATGGAGTAATTCAGGTCAACTGATAGAGTAAGTTTGGTGTCAGCAGACTTATTGGCAATGCCTGCTTTCAGGTTCATAGGCAGAGGGTTTACTTCCGTAATGAACGGAGCTTCGTAGCCCATATTTTGCAGGGCAAGACCCATAACCAGACCTTCCTTGTTCAGCTTGTATTGCAAACCAAGGTCTGCGGCTATGCCAAGTGCGGACTTGTCATCCAACTGCTGGTTGATGATTTTGACTGTTCCGCCAAGGTTCAGGCGCTCTGAGAGCGTTTTAGCGTAAGATACGGCTATTGCAAGGTCATTTGCAGGCACTGTAGTCCCAAGCAGGACCCCTGCAAGGTCCCTTCTTTCAATATCTGTAATATACAGGTAGGTTATGCCTGTGCCTATGGTTCCACCAAGAGCTGGTTGGCAGTAAGCAAGATATTCGTATCTGATAGCCTGAAACCACTCTGTGTGGGTAAAAATCACCTGCTTCCCTTCTGATAGGGACAGGCCTGATGGGTTCCAATACAGGGCATTGATATCGTCTGCGACAGCTACAAAGGCTTCGCCCATCGCAACAGGACGAGAACCTACCCCTAGTTTCAGGAAGGTTGCGCTTGTTGTGCCGGGCCCGCCGGAAAAACAGTTGAAAGTTAAAAGTTGAAGGTTAAAAGTTAAAGCAACTACTAAAATAATCTTTTTCATTTTTCCTTCATTTTTAATTTTACATTTTTAATTGATGCGGCATCACCGTATGATCATTATCTTGCCGATCTTTCTCTCCTTCGTATCGTCTGTCAAGAAGTAGATGTAGACGCCGGAAGCGACTGGCTCATTCCAATTATTTATAACAGTCCAGACGTATGGATCTGTAGTTATGTCTGTCTGCTCAAACACAAGCTCCCCTGCTATGTTGTATATCCTGAGCAGGACGTTCAGGGTGCTGTAGAGCTTAAAACTGATGGCAGTGTGACCCTGGGACGGCTTGAACGGTACAGGGAATGCGTAAGCATCCTTAATACTCGGCGCTGCCTTGGGCAGAGAGAATCCTCTCATACCTGAAGTCTCCCCCGGCATTGCAGGGCAGCTGATCTTTAGTATCCTTTCATTTTTCTCATCCACGATCCAGAGGTTTCCGTTGTTGTCAAGACAGATGCCTGCGGGTTTGTCAAGGGCTGTGGTATTCATGCCTGTAAATGTCATAAGGAGCTGCCCATACCCGTTATATTTCTTCACGGTATCGTTTTTACTGTCAGAAACATATATATAGCCCCTGTTATCAGCACAGACTGCTCTTGGGTCATTAAATCCTTTTATGCTTAAGGTTGGGGTAAGGGCTGATGTATAAACTCCGATTGTATCCTTTCCGGTATTAGCTATATATATACTAACTTGCCCTGAACCTGAACCCTGTGAATGGTTTAGGGCGAACACACCTTCCGGATCCTTAAGACCGGTAATTGCAGACAGCAAGTTTCCTTCATAATCTAATATGGCTACCCTGTCCTTTTTCTCATCCGCAACATACACTGCCTTTGTTGCAGTGCAACCCATATCAGAGAAGGTATAGAACAGACCCGTTGAAATCTGCTCCGGTCTCTTTATGTCGTGTCTTTCACCAAACGAGAACAGGAAGTTACCGAATAGGTCAAATGCCTGAATTCTGTCATTGTCCCGGTCAGCCACGAATACCATTGGTCTTGTGTCTGCTGACCACTCACCACTGACCACTGTTGTTACAGCTATTCCTGAAGGTTTCTTTAACTTGTGGGATTCCTCGCTCCTTCCGTTGAACGAGAGCAGGAAGTTTCCGTTCATATCAAACTTCTGAACCCTGTCATTTTTATTATCAGTGACAAATATGCAGCCTGAGTTGTCTATGCCATTTTGTGTTGGAGAGAAAGCAATACCATAGGGTTCTTTGAACTCTTCGTCGTCATCTCCCCTGTTACCGAACACGAGTTTAACCTCGGGATTTCCGAGATAAATCGTAGTGCTGTCATAGGAAGT
>Ga0210049_1000284_pt1 | contig 40157 bp, 31 predicted proteins | sample CryGeyCG2014_300_2_FD_183964 | JGI IMG/M metagenome (GOLD analysis project Ga0210049, IMG submission 183964) | Groundwater microbial communities from aquifer - Crystal Geyser CG06_land_8/20/14_3.00 (SPAdes) (version 2) | ecosystem: Environmental > Aquatic > Deep subsurface > Groundwater | place... | reverse complement strand
GCCTGTCATCTGCAACAGGACAGGCAGAAATGCCTGTCCTACCGACAATTCTGTTGATAATCGACACCACCTCCTCTATTCCCTTATTCCCCTTTGAACATAAGTTTTGCCATAATGAGAATTGCTGAGTTATCAATGAAATTACTTGACAATAACAGGTTAGAATGATACAATAATTCAGTTATCAGCTAATACCAGCCATGCTTTAATCAAGGATGAAGAAAATAAATGGGAAGATTTTTTCTACTTACAATCTTTTCTTTAGGGATAGGGACATGGATTACCTTTGTTGCTCAATCTGACATTGAAACAGCAGAGGTAACCATTCAAGGACATGTATCTTTAGAGCAGGAAACTAATTATGAAGGGATACGAATTGAGATTATTAATCCTGTTCGTCGAATATTTAAGCCTAAACCCAAAAGAAGAATAACCACAGATGTTTACGGTGAATATTGTCTGGAAAAGATAAATGTATCTAAGGGGACTATTGGAGAAATCTTTGTTAGGTGGCTTGAACAAAAGGAAAGATCTACACCCTATTTGCGAATAAGAATAACAAAATCAGACTATCTGCCTGTAGAGATTCTAATTCTTAAGTTTCCGCCAGTCATTCATCTCCCACAAATAGATTTGGAACGCGAGGATACAAGACACCAATTTAATCAGTTTCTATGCTTCGACGAGAACATGAAGATAATTAAAAATATTACCCCCTATAAATTTTGTGTAAAACATAATTATTTTTTATTTTATCCAAGATACTATCCTCTAACAGTTGAAACACCACTCAGGGAGGCAAGCGGGAGTGTAATATTAGATCTCCAGTTAATATTTAAGCCATTATATACAACCTGTAATAAAGAGCTTGAAAATATGACCCCTAAACTGGCAAACCAGATCAAATACTTTGTGCCAAAAGCTCAGACAATTGAGACAGAACTGCCTTCAATTCTGGAGATAACAAATGCTATCAGCAGCAAAACATTACTTGATAAATTAAATAATCTCTTGGTGGACTCGGAAATAAAACAGATTCGGGTAATAGATGTCTCTTATAAAAAATATCAGACTGGAGAATCCTCATGATAGAATCCTATGCTAGTTATATCTTTAACAGTTATTATGATGGTCCATCTTTTTGGGCTGGTCTTGCGCCATTTGCCGTGGGAATATGTCTGGCTATCTCTCTGGAGGAATTGGTTCATTCCCTGATCTGTTTCTTAAGTAATCAGGATAAATTGGCAATGATGAGGCTTTTTGTAAGTATTCTTATCCTCTTATTATTAAGTGCTTTTTGTGTGGGGGTAGGGTTAACCTTTTACTCTGATGTTTATCTGCATCAGATTACACCTGAAAACTCTCATAAGATATTAAAAAACCTCTTCCTTGTTCTTTATGTCGGAGCATTCTGGTTTGTAGTTTATATCCTTATGATTCTCTGGAATAAGGAGCAAAGACATGACATAGGATCAGGCGGACTGAGAGGATTAATATGCGGGATTTTGCTAATATTTATTCTCAAATATTTAGGCATGAAACATTATGACAATACCCTTCTTGTTATCTTAATCTCTGGCATAGGTTTTCTCTGGGGTGCTCTTGGTAAAAGGGAATTTTTACTTCAAAAGTGGGTACTTTTTCTCTATCCTATAGAACAGGGGGTACTTATCTCTCTTGTCTTTAGTATTTTTGTTATCTGGCTATTCAGAACCCTTTATGGCATAAATTTTGAAAATGCCAGAGCAATTTCTTGTATGGGATTATGGCTATCCGCCATCTCTGTTGCCTTCACCAGCCTGTACATCTCAAGGCTTATCCGAACAGAACCTTTTGAAACCAGCCCCTATAAAAAGAAACGCTATTTTCGAATAGGTATCCTTATCTTCTTTTTCTTCTGGATTGGACAAATGTATTCTCTGATGACGGTAAATGTGGAATAATATAGATGGATTTGAACAAATCTCGTAAGAGCAGCAAACCCTTTCGTATTGCTTCAGACGGAATCGTACTTTTCTTCCGCACATGATCACTCTTATCCCCTACAGATTCGCCTTCTTAAGAAACCCTATCAATTCCTCAATATCAATCGGTTTTTTAATGTATGCATAGGCGGCAGATAATATTTCTGCCTCCCTGATCATCTCAGGCAGCTCACAATCTGACATAACAATAACCACAACGGCAGGATATAACTCTTTTGCCTGCTTTAATATAGAAAGCCCATTTATTCCTGGTAGAGTTAGATTAAGTAAGATACAATCATATTGCTTATCTTTGAGTTTGGCAATTGCCTCTTCGCCATCCTTTGCAGTGCAGACATTGTAATTTTTTTCAATAAGTGCTGTTTTTACCTTTTCCCTTGTTGTGCTATCACCATTAACAATTAAGATTACCTTTTTGTTTTCGCTAATAATCTGTTCTATTAATTTTATTACCTTCTGGACATCAAAGGGTTTATGGATACAGGCATATGCCCCTTCTCTAAGTGCCTGCTCCATCAAATCCTCTACTGAAAACCCAGTCATCATCACTACCTTTATTGCTGGATCAATTTCTTTAATCCGAATAAAGGTTTCCACGCCATTTATCCCGGGCAATCTAATATCCATAAATATCAGATCATATCGTTCCTTCTTTATTAATTCAATTGCCTCATACCCATCCAAGGCTAAGGCTGTTTCATGCCCTTCAAGTTTAAGGATAGAACACAATACAGAGCCTAAGTCCTTTTCATCGTCAACAATTAAAATTTTCGCCATTTTGATTGTCCTCCTTTAGTGATTATTTGATCTGTGCAATTCCCATTATTTTGTATTTTATCATGGATTTTTGCTTTTGTCAATCTTATCCTTCCCCAAACAATGCCTCCACAAATTCATTTGGATCAAACTCGCCAATATCCTCCAACCCCTCACCAATTCCGATAAGTTTTACCGGTACATTCAGATTGTTAGCGATAGAGATAACAATACCGCCTTTGGCTGTACCATCTAATTTGGTCAGGACAATCCCGGATATTCCTACGGTTTCTAAAAATCGTTGAGCCTGAATAAGACCATTTTGCCCGGAGACTGCGTCAAGAACCAATAGCACCTCATGGGGTGCCCCGGGTATTTTCTTTTCACATATTCCACGGATCTTTTTTATTTCATGGACAAGGTGATGCTTGGTGTGAAGACGGCCAGCAGTATCAATCAGGACAACATCAATACCTCGGGCAATGGCTGCATCAATAGCATCATAGGCTACTGCACCAGGGTCTGCCCCTTCATTTTGTTTTAATATTTCCACCCCGCATCTCTTTGCCCATTCTTCAAGCTGCGGGATAGCTGCCGCACGATAGGTGTCAGCAGCAGCAATTAAGACACTCTTGCCCTCAGCTTTGAGCTTAAAGGCTAATTTACCAATGGTAGTTGTTTTGCCAGAGCCATTTACGCCAATAAACAAAAAGATTGCCGGTACACCTGACGGAAAGTTCAAGCAAGACACTTGAGTGCCTAATATGCTGCTTATTTTTTCCTTCAACGCCTTTCTCAATCCCTCTGGCTTAACCGAACTATTTCGCAACTCATCCACTATTTTAAGAGCTGTTTCTACGCCAACATCCGTATTAATAAAAGCCTCTTCGATTTCCTCCCAAACGGTTTCATCCTTAGCAAAGAATTTGAAAAACCCAAGCTTTGTAGGGTTAAGGGCTGCCTTTAGCTTATCTATCCATTTACCGATCATTTTATTCTCCAAATATTATAATTACTTAGCCGCAGATGGACATGATGGACGCGATGATGGACGATGATGGACGAGATGATGGACGATGATGGACGAGATGGACGCAATGGACGCGATGATGGACGAGATGGACGAGATGGACGCAGATGGACGCAATGATGGACGAGATGGACGAGATGGACGCAATGGACGCAGATATTTTTTCTTTTATTATCAAATGTCTGTAATCTCTTTGTATTTAAATTTATTTATGTCCATCTCGTCCATCTCGTCCATCATCGTCCATCGTGTCCATCATGTCCATCATCGTCCATCTCGTCCATCTGCAGCTGAGTAGTTACCTTAATGAGAATTACTGCCACCTACTCCCCAAAATGAACCATTTCCTGAAATTCACGATACCTATCCTTTATCTCCTGTTGATTCAATGCTGCTGTTCTCAGAACACTAAAATCCTCAACCACAAATGAAGCCATGGTTGTCCCATATATAACTGCTTTTCTTATATTCATATCATTCATTTGCCCACAAGAGGCAAGATACCCAATAAACCCGCCGGCAAAGGTATCACCAGCACCTGTTGGGTCAAAAATATCCTCAAGCGGATACGCAGGTGCAGAAAAAAATGAGCCGTTAGCAAACATCAACGACCCATGCTCCCCCTTTTTAATAATGACTCGCTTTGGTCCCCATGAAAGGATTGTCCTGCCTGCTTTGACAAGATTTGGCTCTTTGCATAGCTCCCTTGTTTCAGCATCATTCATGACAACTATATCCACTCGCTTTAATACCTCAATGAGGCTATCCCTTTTCCCATGAATCCAGAAATTCATGGTATCGCACACAACAACCTCTGGTTTTCTTAGCTGCTTTAACACCGAAAGTTGCAGGTCAGGGTCAAGGTTTGCTAAAAACACATATTTTATATCCTTATAAACCTCAGGGAGTTGTGGGTTAAATCCTGATAAAACATTAAGCTCTGTATCAAGGGTAATAGCCTCATTAAGGTCATAACCATAATCCCCTTTCCAGCGGAATGTTTTACCCTGTAGTGTTGTTAATCCGGTCAGGTCAATGCCATGCCTTTTCAACAATTCTACATGTTGATTGAGAAAATCTTCACCAACCACCCCAACTAATTTTACACTCGTAAAATAGGATGCAGCCAGAGAAGAATAAATGGCTGATCCCCCCAAAACCTCAGAAACCTCACCAAATGGGGTCTTTACTGAATCCAATCCTATGGAGCCAACAACTAACACATCTTGTCGCATAGACATTTTTAATAACCTCCTTTTGTTTGATTACCAGTAACTACTCACCACAAAGGCATGAAGACACAAAAAGTTGATAAGTTGAATAGTTGATGGGTTGATGGGTTGGAAAGGGAAGGGTTTGTAGGTTTATGAATCTGTATTCCTTTAACCTATAAACCTATAAACCCATCAACTCATCAACCAACCTATCAACCTATCAATTTATGTGTTCTCCGTGGTGAATTACTTTACCTGAGTAGTTACGATTACCACTGTATTTCTCCGTGTTTTGAGTGGTAAATTCTCCTCGCTGAGTAATTACCTTCGCACCCTTCCACCTGCATCACATACATAAACCACTATGCTTCCAAAGAATTCACCCCTGAAACATACCTTTACCACAACCATAATATCCCCTGGATGAACCCTTCCAACAGGGTAATACCAGCCCTTGTTTTTCAAGAATTTCTGGGCATCCGTTGACTTTTTTATTCTTTTCACGGCAATTACTCTGGCACTTTTTGCATCAGGATGCTCTCTGGCTGCATTGACAGCATTCCTTTTGGCTACGATTATTACCTTTGCATCCTCAAGGCTGCAACTTGTAGGAATTAGCAGACAGAGTATCAAGAAAAAAAGGACAATCCTATGGCATGTTTTCATCTTTATCACCTCAATTATTGTTATCGGCAGAAAAGATGATTTGGCTTAATTGGTAGTGGCTGATTATCCCCATGGCCATCAACAAGAAAGAGCTGATAATGCAAATAACCAATGCTGAATTAATCATAGCTGCTGCAATTTCCCTTTTATCTTCACCCATAAATGGTCTTTTGTAGAAAATTCCTCCATACCATGTATCCCCTCCCAATCTTATCCCTAAGGCACCAGCCATAGCTGCCTCTGGAATACCGCTATTGGGTGAGGCATGATTTTTATGGTCTCGTAGCATGATCCTAAAAGAGGAGGAAAAATCCTTGCCCAAAAGAAAAGATGATACCGGGATCAAAAATCCGCAAATTCGGGCTGGAATAAAATTTGCCATATCATCTAACCGTGCGGAAAACCATCCAAAGTCCATGTATTTTTCATTCTTGTAACCAACCATGGAGTCAAGGGTATTTATTGCTCGATACGCAATAGCCAGTACAGGACCACCCAGAATTAAATAAAATAAAGGGGCAATAACCCCATCATTAGTGCTTTCTGCCACACTTTCTACTGTGGCAACAATAATCTCATCTCGTTGTAAATGCTGCGTGTCTCTGCCTACAATCATAGATAATCTGTGTCTGGCATTAACCAGAGAACCTTTTTCTAATTCTCTCAGGATGTCTCTTGCCTTGACGCATAGATCTTTTATCGCAAAGGTGGTATAAGCCACATATATCCATACCAATGTCCCCAGCAGGGGATGAATTCTTTTGGAAATTTCTATGGATAGATATGCCAGAGCAATGGTTATGCCAACAACAACAAGGGTCAATGCCATCCCCTTTATCCGTACAAACCAGTTAACGGTTTTTCTTGGGGATTCTTCTTTACCCATCCTGCCCATGCCCTTGTTCCATTTTTTATCCAAAAATCTTATTAATTTACCCATCCACCGGACAGGGTGCGGCAGAAATTCAGGGTCTCCTATAATCAAGTCAGTAATGTAGGCAGAGATTAACTGTACAATCATATAATAAAGAATACCATAAAATGACGGTAAAGGCAAGTAATTTCTTGCATTTTCTTTTTGTTTATGCTATACTTCTAAAGAAGAGGGGTGCCAGATGAAGTTTGAAGAATCATTGCAGGAGCTTGAAGAAATTGTTCGAAAGATGGAGGGTGGCAACATTCCCCTTGATGATGCCTTGGGACTGTTTGAAAAAGGAATGAAACTCTCCAATCTCTGCTCAAAAAAACTTGAGGCAGCTCGATCAAAAATAGAGATACTAACCAAAGGCAAGGATGGAGAGCTAACAACTCAACCATTTTGTGTAGAGTAAGGGGACAAAAACATGGACATATTAAAATACCTTAAGACAAATGCTAAACGAATAGATGATAACTTAGATAAATACCTTCCGCCAGAGGATGAGTACCCGGATATTATCCATAAGGCAATGAGATACAGTGCTATTAATGGCGGGAAACGCATTAGACCCATCCTTTGTCTGGCTGCATGTGAGACTGTGGGGGGTAAAAAAGAGGATGCTTTAATGGTTGCCTGTGCCATTGAATTAATACATGCCTATTCCTTGATTCATGACGACCTTCCTGCTATGGATAATGATGATTTCCGTCGGGGAAAACCTTCCTGCCATAAAAAATATGGTGAAGCTATAGCCATTCTGACTGGGGATGCATTGCTTACACATGCCTTTTATTTGTTCTCCAAGGGAAAAAATCCAGAGCAGAACAACAAGATATTAGAAGAAATATCTTATGCTATTAGTACCTTTGGCATGATTGGCGGACAGGTGGTAGATATGTTGAGTGAAAACAAATTGCCAGATGCACCTGTTCTTCAATATATTCATACCCACAAAACAGGTGCCCTGATATGTGCCTCTGTAAAGGCAGGCTGTATCCTCGGTGGAGGTGGGGAAAAAGAATTGGATACCCTGACTAAATATGGCGAGTTGATAGGGCTTGCATTCCAGATAGTAGATGATATTATAGAAATTGAAGGAGAAAAAGGGAAAATGAGAAATAGTGACATTGAACAATCCAAACTCACCTATCCTGCTGTCTATGGTATTGCAGAATCAAAACAACGGGCATCTCGATTAGTCACAAAGGCAACAATTTTGCTGGATGAATTTTGGGGAAAAAACACCCCATTATATCAACTTACTGAGCTTATTGGGAATAGAGGCTATTAAAGATGATTCTAAAAAAAATAATCTCACCAGATGACTTAAAAACACTAACCATACCTGAATTAAAACAACTGCTGACAGAGATACGGGAATTAATCATTAACACGGTATCTACAAATGGAGGGCATCTTGCCTCCAGCCTTGGTGTGGTAGAATTAACCGTTGCAATACATTACATTTTTAATGCCCCACAGGATAAGATCATCTGGGATGTAGGACATCAGGCATATGCCCATAAGATACTTACCGGAAGAAAGGATGCATTTGGCTCTCTGCGAACGATTCAAGGTATAGCCGGATTTCCCAAAATAGAAGAAAGCCCTTATGATGCCTTTACCACAGGACATGCCTCGACATCTATCTCTGCGGCTCTGGGCATGGCTATTGCACGGGATATGGCAAAAGAGTCCCATAAAATAGTAGCAATCATTGGAGATGGGTCAATATCTGGCGGATTAGCCTTTGAGGCATTAAACCATGCAGGATATTTGGGCAAAGACATATTGATCATCCTTAACAGCAATGAAATGTCTATTTCACCCACAGTGGGCGCACTTGCCAAATACCTGAACAAGATTCTCACTGCACCAATATATAACCGATTCAGAAAGGATGTTCAGGAGCTTTTGTCTAAGGTTCCAAGGATTGGGAATACTGTGGTTGATCTGGCTCAAAGGGTTGAAGAAGGGATAAAAAATGTTTTGGTCCATGGGGTATTGTTTGAATATCTTGGGCTACGATATATTGGACCAGTGGATGGACACAATCTTCCATTGCTTATAGAAACATTAAAAAGTGTACGAAAGCTGAAGGGTCCTATCCTGCTTCATGTTATCACAAAAAAAGGGTATGGCTATGAACCTGCTGAAAAACATCCAGATATGTTTCATGGGCTGGGTCCATTTGATGTTACTACCGGACAATCTCAAAAGGGTCAAGGAATTACCTTCTCTGAGGTATTTGGCAACGCTTTGGTTGAATTAGCTGCATCCAATCCAAAGATAGTGGCTATTACGGCAGCCATGGAAGATGGGACAGGGTTAGGGGAATTCAAGGAAATGTTTTCCAAACGACTGTTTGATGTCGGAATTGCTGAGGAACATGCCGTTACCATGGCTGGTGGGATGGCAGCAAGTGGCTTAAAACCTGTGGTGGCTATCTATTCTACATTTCTACAAAGAGCCTATGATCAAATATTACATGATGTTTGTTTGCCAAACCTGCCTGTTGTATTTTGTCTGGATCGTGCTGGATTGGTAGGTGAGGATGGGGCAACACATCATGGTGTGTTTGACATTGCTTACCTCAGACACATGCCAAATATTACCCTATGCGCCCCAAAGGATGCAGCAGAACTTAAAGAAATGCTTGCACTGGGAATAAACTCCAACTCCCCCTTTGCTATTCGATACCCAAGGGGTAAGGTCGTTGCCCCCCCCTCTCCTGTGAAGAATGGGGAAAATACAATAGTTGAAATGGGTAGGGCTGAGGTAATCAGGGATGGTATGGATGCCTATATCATAGCTTGTGGCAGTATGACCTGGATTGCTATTGAGGCAGCATTGAGACTTGATGGGGAATTCAGCCTTGGTGTAATTAATGCCCGTTTTATCAAGCCTCTTGACACAGAAACCATCCTGAGGGTAGCAGAAAAAACCGGCAGGATAATTACTCTGGAGGAACATGTACTTGCCGGCGGATTTGGCAGTGCGGTTTGCGAATTGCTTAACAAATACCGGATAAAGGCAGGGATAACGAGTCTTGGTTTGCCGGACTCATTTGTTGAACATGGAAAAACAAGTCTTTTGTTGAAAAAATATGGGTTGGATGTGGATGGTGTTGTTGAGGGGATCAGGGAAAATATGGGGAGATAGCTTACTTGAATATTATGAGGAGGGATGACTAATCATGATTAGAAAACCAGTAAGAGCAGGCTCGTTTTATCCGGCTCAACCAGATCATCTCAGGGGAGAGGTTAACGGCTATCTCAAAAAAGAAATGATTAAAAGAGATGCCCTTGGTTTGATAGTCCCCCATGCTGGGTATATGTATTCTGGAGGGGTGGCAGGAGCAGTTTATTCATCTATCTTGCCCTCGGAAACTTTTATTATCCTTTGTCCAAACCATACCGGGCAGGGTAAGCCATTTTCCATCATGAATAGCAGAATATGGCAAACCCCTCTTGGTGATGTCCCGATAGACTTTGAATTAGCCAATAAGCTATCCTTTGCAAGCAAATATATTCAGATAGACCATGTTGCCCATTTATATGAACATAGCATTGAGGTGCAGCTTCCATTTTTGCAGGTTTTATTTGAGAATTTTCAGATAATTCCCCTATGTATGGGACATAGCCATCCATCTGTGTACAAGGAAATAGGTGTGGAGATTGCCAATTGTATCAAGCTGTCACAAAAAAAGATAACAATTATTGCCAGCTCGGATATGAGCCATGAGGGGCAGCTTGATGAAAATAGTCTGGAAAAATACCTGAAATATCACGACCAATTAGCTATAGATGCTATCCTTGAATTGAATGAGGAGGAATTAATCAGGCAGGTAGAAGGATTAAATATTACCATGTGTGGTTATGCCCCAGCGGTTGCCATGTTGACTGCAACCAAACAGCTTGGTGCTAAAAGTGCTGAATTAATCAAGTATGCTACTTCATGGGATGTAACCCATGATTATAACTATGTAGTGGGATATGCTGGGATTGTGGTAACATAACATGGTAAAACGCAACATTAAGCTTTGTTTGCGATATGATGGCACAAACTATTATGGCTGGCAAAAACAATCTAATAAGATTACCGTGTCCGGGGCATTAGAAAAGGCTATCCAGACAGTTACCTGTGAATCAGTGAGGGTTTTTGCTGCCAGTCGGATAGATGCTGGGGCACATGCCTATGGACAGGTGGTGAATTTTCAGACAAATGCAAAATGGGATAGTTCTGTCTTTCCAAAGGCACTAAGCTGTAACCTGCCACCAGATATTGTTGTTTATGATGCACAAGATATGCTATCTAATTTTCATGCCCGATTCTCAGCCAAGTGGCGAAGGTATCAATATCTGATATTAAACTCACTACACCCTTCACCCTTTTACCGCAATTATGCCTATTTTCAGCCACACCAACTTGATATAGACAGAATGATAGAAGGGGCTGCATTTCTTGTTGGCAAACATGATTTTTCATCATTTTGTACAAGAGTAAAAACCATAGAAAATCCTATTCGCACAGTAAAGTTGTTATTAATAGAAAAAAAAGGTGAATTTATCAGTATGGATATAATCGCTGATGCCTTTCTTTATGGGATGATAAGAAGCATTGTAGGGATATTAATTGATGTGGGCAAGGGCAAAAAAACACCAAACGAGGTAAAGGATGTGCTTGAGGCAAGAAATAGAAAAATAGGTCCAGCGGTTCGTCCAGCATGTGGACTTTATCTGGTGGAGGTGGGATATTGAGAATAGCCTGTATTCAGATGGATATAATACCAGGGGCAGTGCAGTTTAACCTTAACCGTAGCATAGAGTTTATGGATAGTATTATGGATAAAAAGCCCGACATTATCTGCCTGCCTGAGCTTTTTACCACCGGCTATTGTTTAGTCGAGGCAAAAGAGCTTGCAGAACCAATCCCAGGACACACTACACACTTGTTATCTCAAAAAAGCCGTGAGATGGGGTGTTTTTTGATTGGCGGGAGCATTCTGGAACAAGGTGATAACAGCATTTACAATACGGCTGTTATTTTTGACCGTGCAGGACGAATCAGAGCCAAATACCGCAAGATGCACCTCTTTGCTCCATTTGATGAGCCCAAGTATCTAACACCAGGAGATAGAACCATAATCGTAGAAACAGAATGGGGCAAAGTTTCTGTAGTAATCTGTTATGATTTGCGATTCCCTGAATTGTTTACGGAATTATTCGCTACTGGAGTCAAGATAGTTTTTGTCGTAGCAGAATTCCCTCATCCAAGACTGACAGATTGGAAAACCCTGTTGATGGCTCGGGCAATGGATAATCGTATTTATGTTATTGGTGTTAATCGAGTAGGCAAGGATGAAAAATCAAGTTTTTTTGGACACACACTTATTGTTTCACCATCTGGTGAAATAATAGATGAGATGGGCGAGGAGGAAGGGGTACTTATGGTTGATGTGGATTTGGATCAGGTTGCAAAATTTCTTTAGCTCAAAGCGGAAAATGCCGATAATTTACTAAAGCCGTATTGTAACTATTCAGATTATGGGGAGACAAAATGTATAGATTCATATTCTGCATCATCTTTTTTATTATAATGTATGGTATTTGCGAGGCAAAGATTATTCCAAAGGAATTGGTTGAGAATAGAGATTATAAGATTATTACCATTAAAAAGGGTGATACCTTATGGCAACTGGCTAAAAAGCATTACAATAATCCACATATGTGGGTAAACTTCAGGGCATACAATGATTTTACTGACCCTCACTGGATATATCCCGGAGAGAAACTGATTATATCATTCATAGAGGTAGAGAGGGTTGTAAAATTTTTGAAAGAACAAAGGGATGGGGTAAAAAGTCAAAAAAATGAAGAAGAAGAACGACTTAAACAACTGTTGTTGCAACAGGAGGAATTAGCAAAAAAACTTCAGGAAGAAAAGCAGCAAAAAGATAGAGCGTTATTACAAACAGAAATAGATGGGTTGAAGGCTGCTAATAACATTTTGCTCTCTGAACATAACCAGAAGATAATGGAGCTATCTGAGCAGTTTCATGGCATGAAACAAAAAGAAGAGCTATTGCGACTTTCTATTGCTGAGTTGGAAAGAAAGCTGGATACCGGAGGAACAGATTTATTACAAGGTAATGGAGTTTCTTGCCTTTCAGAAAAGCCAGAAAAGGAATCTCATCTCCTTAAACATTTTTTGGCTTTTGGCATAGCCTGTGGGATTATTTTGCTGAATTCGTTGTAAAGGGGAGGAATTTACCACAAAGACACGAAGACACAAAAAGTTGATAAGTTGATAAGTTGAATAGTTGATGGGTTGGAAAGGGAAGGGTTTATAGGTTTATAATCTGTGTTCCTTTAACCTATAAACCTATCAACCTATAAACTCATCAACCTATCAACTTATATGTTCTCCGTGGTGAATTACTTTGCCTGAGTAGTTACAAACAGGGTTAAAAACATGTCATGGAAATTAAAACACCAACAAGAATATGAATATCTATATATTCCTGAGTTTGATAGCACAGGCATAATTGCTCATGGTATTACCACAAGGTCATGTGGCGATATGTCTCCTGTTGCAGGTAAAGACAACTATCAACACATGGCATCTACCCTTTTTCAATCAGACCCGAAAACTATCTTTGTCTGTCGTCAGATACATGGTAATAATATTTATAAGCCAGAAAAAAGATGTGCTTACCCACCTGAGGCAGATGCCCTCATTACCAACAGAAAGGGGATAACCCTGTCTATCTTTACTGCAGATTGTCTGCCTATATTTATCCTTGATCCTGAAAAAGAGGTAATTGGCTTGGTCCATGCCGGCTGGAGAGGGACTATGGCAAGGATAGGACAAAAAACACTTCTTGAGATGAAAAAAATATATCAGACAAATCCGAAAGATTGTATAATAGGGATCGGACCTGGAATCTGTGGCAAGTGCTATGAGATTGGGGCAACAGTCGTTGAATATATGCTCAAGGAATTTAAGGGCTTTACATCTTTTCTACAACAAAAAAATGGTAAAAATCTACTTGATATATCTTCCTTGAACAAACAACAATTCAAAGAGGCAGGTGTCTTAGAAAAAAACATATCTGTGTGTAAATATTGTACAGCAGAAAACAACTCACTATTTTATTCATATAGAATGGAGGGAGAGAATGCAGGCAGAATGATGTCGGTTTTGCGATTGCGGTAATGTGGGGAGAAGGTAGAAGATGCGGAGGCACAGAGAAGAAAGAAATCTCTGTGCCTTTGTTTTTTTAGTGATGATGAGTTGCAGAATATCTGCCAAACGCATGGACAAATAGCTTGACAAAATAAATGATATGTGTTATATTACTTGTTGTTATTCAAGGATATAGGTGTGACAAAATCATGGACAAAAATACAGTAAAAAAAATTATGACATTTAAGTCAGGGGTGTTTGTTTTTAGCAGCAAGTTTTTTTCAGAGGATATTACTCAATTACTTGTAGAGACAAAGATTCTTCATGCTACCATAAAAGATATTCCCATACTTCCAGAGAGTTTTGCATCAATAGAGGAAGATGTAATTCGCAAATCTATTTTTGGCACAGCTGCTATTGAGGGTAATCCACTTAAAGAGACAGATGTCCAAAGGGTTTTATCTGAAAAGCAAAAGGCTGAAAAGCTTAAAGATGCTGAACAACAAATTAAAAACTTGAAGGATGCTTATGATGGAATCCATCATTTTGTTGATACTTATAGACAACAGGCGGCAGAAATGCTGAAAAGAAAAGAAGTTTCACCTTTTGTTATTACTGAGGATCTTATCAAATGGATACATGGGCTTATAACCAATGGCATCCTTCCCTCTACCAATATACCCGGACAATATCGAAATCATCCTGTAAAGGTAGGAGACAAGGAACATGGCGGAATAGACACCCCACCCAAGATTTTTGAGGATATAAACCAATTAATGAAGGAATTTTGTTTATGGATAAATAGTGAGGAAATAATTGGATTAGGACCAGAGATTCGAGCTGCTTTGGCTCATTATCATTTAGGATTAATCCATCCATTTGGTGATGGAAATGGTAGAACTGCTCGGTTGATTGAGGCAATAATTCTGCTTTCATCAGGGGTTAAATATGCTCCCTTAATGCTTTCCAATTTTTACTATCGAAATATAGACGAATACTTCATGGTGTTTTCTCAATCAAGAAAAAATAAGGAACATGTCGTAACACCCTTCATAAGGTTTATGTTAAGAGGAATGGTTGAGTCATTGAGGGAGATCAAAGATAGAATTATTGCGTTTGTCAGAGTATTGGTTCTGAAAAATTATTACCAACGACTAAAAGATACAAAAAAAATTAGCCAGAGGCAATATGATTTAATCAATTCTATTTCTATGCCCTTTGTGACAGAAGAACTATTTGATGGCAAATCTCCTCTATGTATTGTATATCGCAATATAAGTAAAAGAACTGCATTGCGTGATTTGGAAAAGTTGATTCAGATGAATATCCTTACTGTTACAGAGGATAAAAAATATATGCTGAATGCTTTAATGCTTGGTTAATCTTAGTCGTCAAGAAAAAATAATTTGTCCAGTCGTGCCACCGATTCGAGAGCGTTGCATAGGCTATATGCCTATTAGGAAAATGGGGCGCTGTCCCCATTTTCCTAATAGGTTTGAGCTATATGGGATGCAAAAGCTTATTTACTTTCGATTTCATCTGGCTAAAGCGGCAACAAATAAGCTGCCGCACTCCATAAAACAGATAGTAGATTATACTATCACAATTACAAATATTTGTCAAGAAAAATTTACTCTTCCCTGAATATTCGGAGGGAAAATTGTTCAGCAAAAGATGTGGGACACGATAAGCCGCTGGCGGGGGTTAGGGGGGTGGAAAATATCCGGCAAAAATTTAGATGCGTTTGCCCTGGATTAATTTGTTTCCCTACTTGACATTTCTCCATAATTCATGATATAATTATTTATCAAGGATAGTGCTTATGAAAAAGAAACAGATATTGATTGTAGATGACGAACCCGGGTCTTTGAAGGCTATTTCAATTGCCCTGGCTAAGGATAATGATTATCAGGTAATAGATGCCGCTGATGGTAAAACTGCTCTTAGATTAATAAAAGAGGAACAGATAGACCTTGTGCTTACAGATATGAAACTTCCAGATATAGATGGTCTGACTATCCTGAAAAGTGCCAAATATAAAAATCCTGATACCAGCGTTATTGTTATAACAGGCTATGGAACTGTAGAATCTGCTGTTCTGGCCATGAAGGATGGAGCGGAAAATTACCTTACTAAGCCTATAAATATAAAAGAATTACGGCTTCTAATCAGTAATGCCTTTGCCAAACAACAATTGGCTATAGAGAACAAGGAACTGAGGACACAATTAAATATAAGGTATGGCTTCCAGAACATAATTGGACATAGCCCAAATATGCAGCAGATTTACAAAACCATTCTTCAGGTTGCTCCAGTTAACTGCAATGTGCTGATATGTGGTGAAAGCGGGACAGGAAAGGAATTGATTGCCAAGGCACTCCACTATAATAGCCCAAGAAAAAATAAACTGTTTTTGCCAATAAACTGCACCGCTCTTCCTGAAAGCCTTATAGAAAGTGAATTGTTTGGATATGAAAAGGGTGCTTTTACCGGGGCAATCAATAGACATAGTGGAAAGTTTGAGGCAGCAGATGGGGGGACATTGTTTCTTGATGAGATAGGGGATATGCCTCTTCCTGCTCAGGCAAGGCTTTTAAGGGTATTAGAACAAAAAGAATTCCTCAGGGTTGGTGGAGTTTCATCGGTTAAGGTAGATGTGCGGATCATTGCTGCTACAAATAAAGACCTTTTATCCGAGGTGCAAAAGAAGAGATTTCGAGAAGACCTTTACTGGAGACTAAAGGTTGTTATCATCCAGCTTCCGCCTCTTAGAGAAAGAAGAGATGATATTCCCTTGTTAATTGATGCCTTTATTCATGAGTTTAATCAGACAAATCAAAGAAATATCATGGGTATCAGCCCAAAGGCATTGAATGCTCTCATGTTACATGATTACCCGGGAAATATTCGCGAGCTTAAGAACATTATTGAAAGCATGGCCATACTCTCTCAGAATGAAATGCTGGATTTAGATGACTTGCCTGCGTTAATTCAGGAACCTTCTGAAAAAAATGAAAGGATTGTGATTAATATCGGCACAAGTATGGAAGAGGCTGAAAAAAAGATAATTAGCCAGACATTAAAAAAGGTAAATGAAAATCGAACAATGGCTGCCGGTATCTTGGGGATTGGGCTAAGAACACTGCACCGTAAGATTAAGGAATATAAGTTGTAGGCAAGGAATAAAATGATAATACCTATCCTTTTTATTATTTTGTTTAGCGTAACCAATGTCTGGTCAGAAGAGATAACGGTTGACGGTGCAGACTATGCAGAATATCAAAAACCAATGGTAACCCTCAGGGGGAATGATATTGCTGTAAAATATGACAAGCAGCAAATCTATGCACAGGAAATAATTCTGAATACAGAAACAGAAAAAATGATGGCTACAGGAAGCGTGAAATTAATGAATCCAACCGGAACGATTGAATGTAATCATCTTGATTATAGCCTCCGTGAAAAACAGGGAGAGGCAGAGGATATATATATTGATGCTGGGAAATTGTTCTTCCGTGCCAGGCAGGCGAGTATTGGCACAACAGCTATTATCCTGAAACAGGGGGTAGTTACCGGTTGCAACTTGAAAAAACCACACTATGGTATCTATGCCTCAAGCCTGAAACTCTATTCTGGAGATAGGGTGGTAGTGAAAAATATCGTTTTTAAGGTAGGGAATGTCCCTTTCTTTTACTTCCCCTATTATAGCCAGTCACTCAAGGATAATAGACCACCACTTGAGCTAATCCCATCTTACATGGATACTGATGGACGAATATTAAAATCTACCTTTAATTATCTTTTTTCTGAAAACTCCAAGGGATCATTCGCACTTGATTATGTCGAGAAAAGGGGCATTGGTAGTGGTTTTTCCCATACAGTCAGGACTAAAGATAATCAAGGCGATCTTTCTTTTTACTACATAAAAGAGAATCAAGGCAGGACATACCTTTTGCACAAAAAAAGATGGTTGAGTCAGGTAGATTATCTATATCAAAAGGCTGCTATGAGTACCCAGATCCATATTGATGCCTTGAGTGATCCATTCGTAAAGAGGGATTATCGCAACAGTCAACTTGTTCTTGAACCATTGTCATATCTAAGTATTACCAAAACAAAGGATAATTATCTCTTTAGGCTAATGAATGCGGAAAAATATAGCTGGCAAAACAATGATTTTGTAAAAGCCACAGGATACACTCCATTACTAAAATGTGAAACAAGGCTCAATAGATGGAAAAATACTCCGTGGCTTTACACATTTTCTTCTATAGTTCAAAGAAACAATATTGCTGGAGATGTTACCTTAGAGTCAAGGGTAGCAGGAATGCGAGATTATAAGCTAACCAATACCACAAACCTTACCCATAGTGCTACACTCGGGGGAGATAAAAAATACCATTTGTGGGAAGAAGAACAGTTGAATCTCAGGCAAAGGGTACGGAATGCAAATTTGAACCTTGGATATACTGTCAAAAATACCCTTGACGAATTAATAGCCAATAGGCTTGCTGTAGAATTATTTCAGATAACACATAGTAATTGTGTAAGATTATGGACAAGTATTGACCTGCGTCCAAGAAAACAATTGGGTGCTGATACGACAAGAGTCAATCCTGTTAACGGGTTATGGAAAAATGATCATACCTCTATTCGACTCGGTTTTAACCCAAATCAAGGAAAGATTGAGACCATTGAAGGCAACTTTGATCTACACAACAAGCTATTTTCAGCAAATCTCGGGACAGCCTATCTAAAGGATACAACATGGGAGGCAACAACAAATTGCTCCCTTAGATTAACTGCCAGAGGTGCTACCTTACTTCAATTTGGCATGTACTATGACCTTAAAAACAATCATGTAAATGAGGCTAACTACTCAATCAAAAAAGATCTCCACTGCTGGGAAATGATGCTTGGATTTAGATCTCAACCCTATGTTGGAAACAATGAATTCTGGATAAGGATTAGTCCAAAATAAGGCATGGTTCAAATCAGGGCAACAAACTGAGGGTGGCTCAGCAATTCTCATTATGGATTTTCAGATTCACCACAGAGACACGGAGGCACGGAGAATAACTTAAAAAAACAAACTGACGGAATGCAAATTTTTATAAATTCACAGAATAATGCTTCAAATTTCCAAAAATCTGCGTTCAGCCACATTCAAATAAGAGATTTATCCTTCGATTTTCCTCTGTGTCTCCGTGTCTCCGTGGTGAGTTGTTATGTATTTATGCGGTAAAAATGTCATAATTAGAATTGCTGAGGGTGGTTATATTTCTCTAATTCCGCTGATGACACAGTCCAAGCATTTGCCGAAAATAAGCATCATTTGGAATTATTTTCAATGCCGCATTAAATTCACAAGCTGCCTTGTCAAGCATTCCCTGCTTGAAGTAAACAGATCCCAGTTCACCATGATACCTTGGATTGTTTGGGTTAAGCAGGATAGCCTGTTGCATCATTTTTCCTGCCTTTGATAGAGAGCCTGCCTCAAAGTAAAGTCGACCAAGGGATGCCCAGACATTTACCATAGATGGGTCATACAGTACAGCCTTTTCCAGAGAGGCTATGCCCTTTATCTTTAATCCTTGTTGAACCTGTAGTTCACCTGATATTCGATGATATTCTGCATGTTTGGGGTATATCTTTATTGCCCTGCTTATTTCATCCATAGCCTCTTTATACTTTTGTTCATGGACATAGATGGCAGCAAGGTTGTTGTGTGGATCACCAAAAAGCGGCTTTAACTCTAAGGCACGATTGCAGGCATCAATTGCCTTTCCTCTGGCAGAGGTATCGCCATATGAAACGAAAGCCTTTCCATAGGCTGAGCTAAGGATATTGTAATAATAGGCATGGTGTGGATTAATCCTTACTGCATCCTCAGCTCGTTTAAGGAACTTGTCAAATGACTCCTTTGATCTATCTGATATGGTAGAATATACTGCCAGCATCTCCCCATAATAAAACTCCTCACCTGGATTATATTCTAATGCCTTTTCATACATATATATCGCTTGATCAAGATCCTGTTGCTGACTCAAAGCAAGAGCATTTTTGTAATACACATCAGCCTTGCAAGCAAGAAAAGAGTATCGGATAATGACAACACACAGAATAATAGCTGCTATCGGCAGAATTATTCTAACTAATGGGTTAATTGATAGGGTATGGGCAACATGCTTTGCCCCAATGCCTACAATACTTCCTATCAATACCCAAAAAAGTGTAGATGTCGGAACAACCCCAAACCCAACCTCATTCTGAATCAAATAAGAAACAATGGCGGCAATGGAGGCAGAAACAAGCCACTTATCAGGGTACTTCATTCTTTTCCATAGCCTTCCAGCAAAAATAAAGAAACTGATCAGTATCCAAAGATAAACAGCCAGACCAATAAGCCCACGAGTAGCTGCAATATCAAGCATCTCATTATGTGCCTTATCAATCAAAACATTATAACCACCCTCAGCATGAATAAATTCAAGTGTTTCATATCTGGTAGCAGCCATACGCAAGGCATCTGGACCTATGCCGAGTATAGGGTTATCCATAATAATGTGCAGGGTTGTCTTCCATATCTGAATACGATTAGCAAAGGTGCCTGCCGCTTCAATCTTTTCCTTTCCTTGTGATTTAACAATTTGAATAGTGCCTGTGAGTTTGGGCAAGGGTGAGGTTTTCTCATGCAGACAAAGCCCGGCGGTAGTCAGGATAATGATTAATCCAGCTATTGCTACCATTTTTCGTTTTTTCCATATCTCTACCCTGTTTAAGACAGCAAATATAATCAATCCAACTAAAAGCCCAAGAAACCCCCCACGATTTTTGGTAATTATCAGACAAGCATAAATGAGAAGACTGCCAATGCCAGCAAGGATGATATGCCATTTTGTGTTGCTACTTAAAAACAGCCCCACTGCGAAAAAAATCACCATAGCCATATATCCACCAGCATAGTTCTGATTGCCAAAGAAGGAGATAGGCACACCGCCGCTACCCCATCTGGAAAGGTCAATCCCGAATGGTTGAAGTATACCGCAAACAGCAGCGATAACCCCAACAACCACAAGGATTATTGCCCCCTTTTTCATATAGATAGTCTCATTGATAAAATTGATACATAGATAGCATAGAGTCGCATAATTAATCAGGGTAAGCAATCCCTCGGAGCGTTTATATTCACCAACCATGCTCATATATGGAAGGATTGAAAAACAGGTTGACAGGATACAACTAAATAAAAAAACAAGCAACGGGATATTAAGGGATGTTCTTGGCACCATCATCCTGCCGCTTATGCCTATCTTGATTGACCAGATAAACAAACACCCACAGGTAAACACCCACGACAGGGCAGCCTTGCCCAATTCAATGCTGGAGAGGCGTGAGTCAATAATCAGGGGCGTGCCGATAAGGATCAATAGCACCATCCATCGCATGAGGTTTTCGTCTACTCGTGCAAATAAGGCAGTGCCTTTGGCAAAGACAGTATCTTTGATGGAGATCGTTTTGTGTTCATGACTTTGCTTTAGCTTTTTGTGTTTTTTCATTTGTATAATTTTTGAGTATGGTTCAAAACCTGTCCCCTTTTCTCCCCCATACTATACACACATCCACAGTACCCCTGTCGATAAAGTGAATGTTGCCCTGAAAATTCCATTGCCCTCTTAAACCCATCCTGTTTCTTGAAATTATACACCAAAAATGCTGTATCGTCTATTTTACTGCCTATTCTATTTATAACCAATGAATCCTTGTGTGGACTAACGCTGAGAGTTGTAGTAAAGTATGGCACATGCAGTTCGCAAGCTTTCTTCCATGTCTCTTCCAGTCTCATCTGAAAGCAAACGCTACACCTCTGTCCTCCCTCAGGCTCATCCTCCAACCCCTTTGTCAAATCAAGCCAGGGATTAGGGTCATGATCACCCTCAATGAGGCGAAGATTAAGAATATGCGAGACTCGTTTCACTACTTCCATCCGCCTCTGGTATTCCTCAGCCGGGTAGATATTGGGATTATAAAAAAACCCAACTACCTCAAACCCATCCCCTCTTAACCTCTCAACAGGCGAACTTGCACATATTCCACAACAGATATGGAGCAGAACAATCTTACTCATGAGCTTGAGAATACCTCCCCTCTTCTTTTTGCGGTATCCTCCACGCTTATTGGCTCATCATGGTGGTGTTCTGTGTCATAAGCTGATATTGTCGGAATTCCCTGAAAGCATTCCTGTATCTTACAGATTTCTTCCCGGGATAACGGAGTAACCTCACATGCCCGAAGTGGTGTATTTATTTGCACCTCATCAGGGTTTATCTCAAACGCCAGCTCTGCCATTTTTTCTGCTGCTTCTTTATTCTCCGGCACAAACATCATCTGAAGGGCTAACCTGCCCTGATATTTTTGCCTGAACCGCTTTATTCCCTGATAAATCCCATCAAAGCTAATCCCTGCTGCCGGATTATTTATCAAATCAAATGACTCTTGTGACCAGACATCTAATTTAGCCACAACCACATCTGCCAGAGCCAATTCCTGCATTACGACATCCCTATCCAGAAGAGTAGCATTGGTCAAGACAGCTACAGGTCTTGCCATAATCGTTTTGGCTGCCACAATCATTTCACCAAGATTCTCTGCCAGACATGGCTCGCCACGACCGGCAATGGTAATATAATCTATTTTGAGCTCAGGCAATTCCCTTAATTCCCTGACAATCTCCTGCACAGGAACGAATACCCTCCTGTCCGTAGATACAGCAGGAGTCCTTCCAATCTGGCAATAGGTGCAATCAAAGGTACATATCTTTTTATCTTGAGAAAGCAGATCAATGCCTAAGGAAACACCTAATCTCCATGAAGACACGGGGCCGTAAATATATTTCATGTAAAATACTCCTCAAAATAGGGTATAGATTAATATTGATTTTCCTGAGTATATGTTCATTGTAACAAAATTTTTAGATGCTGTCAATAGATTTTATAGGAAAATTAATAATTGATCAGTTGTAACTACTCACCACGGAGACACGGAGGCACAGAGAAGAACATCCCTCTCTCCTTTGATAAGGGGGAATTAGGAAAATACAAAACCATCTACTCGTTTGTCTAATTTGTTATCTTGCTTTAGACCATGCCACTTTACTCAGTATTTCTTCTTCGTGTCTCCGTGTCTCTGTGGTAAATTCCCCTCGCTGAGTAGTTACGATCAATTTTATACTCAGCTATAGGATTGAACCACTGTCTTGCTTGAATAATTTTTGGTAACCGTTCACACCCTCTAAATGACAGCTGCAAGAAGGACAATCTTCGTGCTCCTAAGTAAGTAACAAAGAAGATTTTACCCTCAACATTACTCCAAATTACTCCAAAAACGCTATTTCTCGAATGCCTCTGATAAAAAATCCTTGACAAAATGACTGATGAAGTGGTAAAATATATTGATGTTGCTTAATTTGTTACCCTGATTTGAACCATGCCCAAGTTTTTTACTTTTTACTTTGATTGTAACCGTTCACAACTAATAATATTTTAACACAAAGTTCACAGAGACGACAGAGAGACACAGAGCTTAAATTCCAATCAGCATACAGCTTATTTTCATACAATAAGCAGTTATTTTACCTGAAAGCCGATTGTCCTCTTTCTCTGTGTCCCTCCTGATACTCTGTGTCCTCTGTGTTAAAAATATAGGCTGTGAACGGTTACCTTTGATTTTATACGAGGAGGGAAAAGACATGAACACTATTCAACAATGGGAAAAGGAATGGGATAAGTTTTATGCTGATGGAGCAGATATTGTTTGGCATCCGAGTGAGAGTGTTATAAGATTTATAAATTCTACCGTAAAAAAGGGAAACAAAAAGGTAGAAAGGGTGCTTGATATTGGTTGTGGAAATGGTAGGCATATTGTCTATCTTGCCCGAGAGAAATGGAATGTTTATGGTCTGGATATATCCCAGAAATCACTTGATATTGCTGATGAATGGTTGGAAAGGGAAGGGCTTTTTGCAGAGTTAAAAAAAGGTTGTGCTACTGCCCTCCCGTATCCTGATGAGTATTTTGATGTTGTTATCTGTTTTGGAGTGCTCGACCACCTTCTTTTTGATGATACTGAGGCAGCTATTACTGAGATTGACAGGGTTCTTAAGCCTGGAGGGCTTGTCTTTTTAAGCCTCAGGTCCACCAGAGATACAGATTGCGGTCGTGGGGATGAGGTGGAGCATAATACCTTTTTGCTTAATGGTGCTGCAGAACAAGGACTTGCCCAACATTTTTTTGATGCTGCAGAGATAAAGGACATGCTCGTTGATTTTTCTCTAAGATATATGGAATGCGAGGAGCGATTGTATGGTGATTTTCTTTCCTACATCTATTCTCGATGGGTAGTTGTGGCTGAAAAATTATCAGCAATTGAGAGTGGATGATGAAAAATAAGCGATGCTCCAGTTTCCCCCGACATAAATTAATCTTTGTGAAACTCTGTGTTCTCTGTGCCTCTGTGGTAATTTGTATTATGATTCCTATTGCATGTTATTTACTTCAATCCAATAAGCCTGAACTTCCGGGCACAAATACATCCTGTACTATTCCTGTATCGAACCATATCCAACTCCTTATTGATTCTACAGCAATTGATCCACAATCAGGTAAACGCATCATTTGTCAGGAAAACTTTGATAAGGTGCTGACTATGATTAAAGGGGCAAGAAGATGGATATTCGTTGATTTTTTCTTATGGAATCAATGGCAGGGTAGTATTCCTTCCGATAATCGCAAGCTTTCCAAAGAATTGGCTGAGGCACTTATTCAGAAGAAACAGGATTGTCCCAAGATAAACATACTGGTATTAACCGACCCGATTAACAGAATCTACGGGAATATGGAACCTGAATTTTTTTGTCGCATGAAAGATGCAGGGATTGGGATTGTTTTTACCGACCTTTCTTTGATGAATGATAGCAACCTCATCTACAGCCTACCCGTAAACATGCTTGTCGCATGTTTTGGAAGAATTTTATGGATAAACAAGCTACTGGATAAATCTTTCTTGCCAAATATTATGGACATTGATGGTAAACAGATGAGTTTGCGTCAGGTGGGACGGCTGCTTTTTTTCAAGGCAAACCATCGCAAGGTAATAATTGTTGACGGATACCCACAAGGGGGTAGCACCTCCGGCAGGGATGTCCCTACATCTGCCGGTGATTGGCAAATGCTTGTGACCAGCTTTAATCCGGCTGATGGTAGCTCAGCCAATTCAAATTGTGGATTATTTGCCTCTGGAGATATTGCTCTGGCTGCACTTGATACCGAGCTTTCCTGCGTTGAATGGTCAGCCATCAATCCATGCAATGTTCTGGGAGATGCAAAACGACTGCTTTCTTTGTTCAGAGAGGCACAAAGGAAAGAAGGCACAAAGGCACAAAGGTCCAAAGGCACAGAGGTAGGAAAAGAGGGAAGCAAAATTGAATGGCTGACAGAAGGGGCTATTCTGAACCGTATCCTTGATATGCTTAAATCTGCTGGTCCAGGGGATGAGGTACGAATGGCTATCTTTTATCTTTCTGAGAGAAGGGTAATTCAGGCAATTAAATCCGCAGCAAAAAAAGGGGCAAATATCCGAATAATTATGGATGCTAACCGTGATGCTTTTGGTCACATTAAGATAGGCATACCAAATCGTCCTGTAGCAGCTGAGTTGCTACAAGTAGAAAATATTACTATCCGTTGGGCAGATACCCATGGTGAACAATTTCATTCCAAGGCTCTTTGTATTGTAAATAAAAATAAGCAGAAGTATCAATTTATGTGCGGCTCCGCAAACTGGACAAGACGAAATCTCACAGGCAAACAGACACCCACAAGGGGATGTCCCTACAATCTGGAGGCAAACCTATTTGTAAATAATGCACCTGAAATAACCTCAAAATTTATTGAATATTTTGATCAAGTATGGTATAATAAAGATGGGCTAAAGCATACCGTTGATTATCTTGAGATTGGTGAAAAGGGATGGCAACTTTTTTGGAAAACTATTATTTATCGACTGCAGGAAGCAACAGGTGCATGCACATTTTAAGGTCTGTCCCAATTTTTCCACAACGCCGATAGACAAGATGAATTGACAACCTCGATGTGACACATTTATTTTGTGACAGACCCTAAAGGATTACTGTGTTCCCCAAATACAAGGAGTTGACATTCTCATGGAACATTCCAAATTTGTTCATTTACATACCCACACTGAATACAGCCTTCTTGATGGTGCAGCAAGGGTAGAGGCATTGATTGAAAGGGCATATAAGCTGAAAATGCCTGCTCTGGCTATTACTGATCATGGCAATATGTTTGGTGCCATTGAGTTTTACAAATATGCCTACAAGATAGGGATAAAACCAATCATTGGTTGCGAACTATACATTGCCCCGGAAAGCAGGCTTGACAAGAATGCTGTGCAAGGTGCAGTCACCAATTATCATGGGATATGCCTTGTCAGAAATGAGGAAGGGTATAAAAACCTGATGAAGTTGGTAAGTATTGGCTACACAGAGGGTTTTTATTATAAGCCACGGGTGGACAGGGGAATGCTTGCTCAGTATAGCAAGGGATTAATCTTCATGTCAGGGTGTGTTAAGGGGGAGATTGCCAGCCTTATTCTTCGCGGTCAGGACAAGATGGCACGGGAAAGGGCACAAGAATTTCAAAAGATGTTTGGTGAGGATAATTTTTATCTTGAATTACACTCTCATGGTCTGAAAGAAGAGGTTATTGTAAATCAACACCTGATAGGTATGTCTGTTGATATGTCCATTCCGCTGGTAGCAGCTAATGATGTTCATTACCTTTTCAAAGAGGATGCCGAGGCACATGATATTCTCTTGTGTATTCAAACAAATAAACATGTTGCGGACACAGATAGACTACGGTTTTCGTCAAATGAATTTTACCTTAAAACCTATGAAGAGATGAATGATTTATTCTCTCAATTCCCAAAGGCAATAGAAAATACCATTGGAATAGCCAAAAGATGCAATTTAGAATTGGACTTTGGTCATACCCATCTGCCCCATTACCACACCCCTGAAGATGTTCCCCTGCCCGATTATCTTCGACAATTGTGCATGGAACGGCTTGAAGAGAGGTATCCTGAGGTTACGGAGGAGATATTAAACAGGCTTAACCATGAGATACAAGTCATTACCCAGATGAAATATCCCGGATACTTTTTAATAGTTTGGGATTTGATAAATTATGCCAGACAAAAGGGGATTCCAGTGGGACCAGGCAGGGGATCCGCAGCAGGCAGTATTGTTTCCTATCTTCTGGGTATCACCGATATTGACCCTATCCGTTACAATTTACTCTTTGAAAGGTTTCTAAACCCTGAGCGGGTAAGTATGCCTGATATTGATATTGATTTTTGCTACGAGCGAAGGGATGAGGTAATTGATTATGTTATCTCAAAGTATGGAAAGGAACGGGTTGCTCAAATTATCACCTTTGGGACAATGTTGGCTAAAGGGGTAATTCGTGATGTTGGCCGGGCATTGGATATTCCTTATGGTGAAGTGGATAAAATTGCCAAGCTTATTCCCAATGAACTGCACATCACCTTGCTTGAGTCTATTAAAAAAGTACCTGAATTGGCAAAGATTTATGAAGAGGGTGGTCTAAAACAAAGGCTTATTGATACGGCATTGAAACTCGAAGGGGTGGCAAGACATGCCTCAACCCATGCAGCCGGAGTGGTAATAGCCGAGGATCCATTGACTGAATTTGCCCCATTATACCGTGACCCAAAGAGCGAGAGCATAGTAACCCAGTATGCCAAGGATGCGATTGAATCCATTGGACTTTTGAAGATGGACTTTCTCGGCTTAAAAACCTTAACCACAATTCATAATATGATAATCCTCCTGAAAGAGAAAAGGGGCATAACTATTGATATTTCTACCATTCCCATAGATGATGAAAAAACATTTCAGTTGTTAAGTGAGGGTGAAACCATAGGCGTTTTTCAATTGGAAAGCTCAGGCATGAGAGAGCTTTGCCGAAAACTCCAGCCAGATATGTTTGAGGATGTTATTGCCTTAGTTGCCCTTTATCGACCAGGTCCCTTGAACTCAGGCATGGTTGATGAATTTATCCTGTCAAAGCACGGCAAAAAAATAAAATACCTTCACCCTAAACTAAAACATATTTTAGAAGAAACCTATGGGGTCATGGTTTATCAGGAACAAGTGATGAATATTGCTGTAGTGCTTGGTGGTTTTAGCATGGCTCAGGCAGATGAGCTAAGACGGGCAATGGCAAAAAAGGTTCCAGAAAAGATGGAAAAGATGAATAAACTATTTGTAGAGGGTGCCAGCAATAACGGGCTTTTCCCGGAGATGGCGGCTAAAATATTTGATTTGATGGCTAAGTTTGCTGAATATGGATTCAATAAATCTCATTCTGCTGCTTATGCCCTGATAGCCTATCAAACCGCATATCTTAAGGCACATTTTCCAGTAGAATTTATGGCTGCATTGCTTACCGCTGAACTTGGCAATACAGACAAAATAAGTGCTTATATCGCTGAATGTAAACGAATGGGAATAGCTGTTCTACCACCGGATATCAATCAAAGCGACCTTTCTTTTACTCCGGTGCAAGACAAGATACGGTTTGGGTTAAACGGCATAAAAAATGTAGGTAATATTGCTATCAATTCTATTATAACAGCAAGAAAGATTGAACCATTTAAGTCTATATATGATTTTTGCAAACGGGTGGATTCCCGTGTAGTAAATAAAAGGGTGATTGAAAGCCTGATTAATTGCGGAGGCTTTGATTCCACAGGGGCAAAACGGGCACAATTAGCTCAAGTAATAGATAATGCCATAAAAATAGGCAGCCAAAAGGTTAATAAGGCTATGTCTTTGTTTGAGATGTTTGGGCAGAAGGATGTGGTTGATGAAGTAGAAAGACTGCCGGATATTCCTGAATGGTCTGAAACCGCATTGCTTAAATTAGAAAAAGAGCTGATTGGTATCTATCTTACCAGTCATCCGTTAGCTCAATATGAACAAGAGTTCAAAAAATACACCACCTGCCCTATCTCACAATTAAAGGAACATAAGGATGAGGAGATAGTAGTAATTGGGGGCATGATCTCCCAGCTAAAGAAGATACTCACCAAAAAGAGTGCAAAGCAGATGGCTTTTGTTACCTTAGAGGATATGGCTGATAGTGTAGAGGTTGTATTTCTACCGGATGTTTTTGAGACCGCATCAGACCGGCTTATTTTGGACGAGGTTGTTCTTATCAAGGGTAAATTAGAAATAGGTGAGGATAAGTTTAAGATATTAGCCAAAGAACTAATCGAAGCCTCAAAAGCCATCACCCTTGTTACCGCTGTCCATGTCCGATTAAAGGATGGTTTTGAGGACAATTGCCTCAACTTGCTGAAAGAAACCCTCCTTCAGTTTAAGGGCGTAAAACCTGTGTACATCCATATACCGGAGAAAGAAGGAAATGAAACCATAGTCCTGACAGGCCACGGTTTTCGTGTTACCCCATCTGATGAGTTGGTTAATCGGATTGAGGGCGTAGTGGGTGAGGGTGGGGTGTGGTTTGGATTTAATGGGGGTATTGGCAAATGAAAATAATTGTACTCTTTATTGCTTGCCTGACCCTGAGCTGTTCAAGCCCCAATGTTTGCGGTATTAAATGTCTGGTTGTTGCTGATAATTATATCTGTGCTCATAAGACAGAGCAAGAGTCAAACCTTGGGGGGAAAACGATTTTACGGCTTAAGGGTATTGAGGATACGACTATCTTGAAATTTGATACTAATCATCTTAAGGGCATGACTGTTGAGTCGGCAACCCTTTATCTCCATAAAAAAAAGCATGACTTATTAAGGGTAGGGGTTTCAACCATTGCCTCTGATTGGATTGAAGGACATGGAAAGGGCTATGCCCAAAGGCATGAGGCAAGCTGTTTTCAGTATGCTGCTTATAAAAAGACCCCTTGGTCGTATCTGGGAAGTGATTTTACAGATGTTATCTTTGGACAGGGCAACAGCCTTTTTGCCTATGCTCAGCCAAAGCTTGTTAATGGCTGGTATGCTATTCCTATTCAGCCAGATATTGTCCATGCCTTGACCATTGGTGACCAATATGGGCTTGCCATTACCGATGAAAAGGGGCAAATACCTGTGGAAAAATCTGTTGATTCTAAGGAAAGTATCTTTGCCCCGTTTCTTGTGGTTAAGGCAAAAAAGATGGATTCTATTCCTCCATCTCCTGTATCAGCATTAACAGTAATTGCAAAGGATGGAAAGGTTCAATTAACATGGAAACCAACAGGTGATGATGGAATAAATGGGAAGGCATTTGGGTATTCTGTCCGATATAGCTCACTTCCGATTGTCTGGGATTCAGCTTGTCCGGTCAAGCGATGGAAAATACCACGCAAGCCAGAGCAGGGCAAGGAAAATATTGAGCTGATTATTGATGGCTTAGTCCCTTGCCAAAAATATTATTTTGCTGTGCAGGCTTATGATGAGGCAGGTAATAAGGCAGCTATTGCCTATACAAATATTATTATGCCTGAGAAAGAGCCAGAAATGGAGCTTCTGGAGGTTGAATTGCCCCAACCTGAAAGCGTGCCATTTGTTCCTGTCTTTGGTAATGGGGCAGCATCTATCTGGGCGGTGAGCGATCTGGAAAAGGTCAATCCTGTTACCGGGAATCTCCTTGAAGGGGATAATTATACCATGCCGACTGTAGATACTGCCAGACTGAGCAATCCTATCTGGGATGCCGGCCAAAAGGTGGTTACTATTTATGGGGCAAGAAATGAGACGGTTGCCTTTCAAGTTATCGTTGAAGCCACAGAGAAAATGCTTAATAATGTGGTTATACAGGCGGATACCTTAAGTGGGAATATGGGGCTAATCGAGGCTGAGAAAAATATTGAGCTTTTTAAGCTCTGGTATGTGCCTGTGGAAGGGGCATATTACCCTGATGCTTGCTTGCCATTGAAGGGTAAGTTCAATATTCCTGATTCTAATAATAAAATACCTGAGCATAAGAATCAGGCTGTCTGGGTTGATATTTATATCCCAAAGGAAACACCATCCGGGGTGTATGAAGGGGTATTGTCTATCTCAAGTGATGAGATTAAAAAACCTGTTGAGATTGGGATAAATCTTACGGTTTGGGACTTCTGCTTGCCTGATACATCGAGCTTTGTCAATGAACTCAATGCCTATGGCGGCATTTACAAGGGTATGGGGGTAAAACGTGGAAGTCAAGAATATAAAAAGATTGAGCTTGGCTATCATCAATTGGCACGAAAGCATCGAAGTACTTTGAATGTCTTGCCCTATGGATATGAAGGGAATATTTCATCATCTGATTATGTGCCTTTGATACAAAGCAATCGGCAGGTTATTGACTGGACAGATTGGGACAATAGATTTGGATTATACCTTGATGGCTCTGCATTTACAGAGGGTTATGGGTATTATGGGCCGGGGATGAGCATCCCAGTTACCCATTTTTACCTTCCATTTAATGAAAACTGGCCTGTATTGATGATGGATGGCTATGGGGTAAATATTCAGGAAAAAGATTACCCTGCCTGTGTTTACGAACATGCCAATCGTGCTCCGTCTATTGAAAGGGCATTTTCCATGGAGTACAAGGAGTCGTTTGTAGGCATGGTTTCAGAGTATGCCAGACATTTTCAGGAAAAGGGATGGGGTGCGACAAGGTTTCAATTCTACCTGAACAACAAGTATTATGCCAGAGAGAATGGAAAAGGCACGGCATGGTGGCTTCTTGATGAGCCTGCTCACAGGGATGATTTCCTTGCTCTGGCATTCTTTGGTCAATTATTCTGGAAGGGTGTGAATACCGTAGGGGCAGGTAAACCTGCCAATTTTGATTTTCGGGTTGACATCTCAAGGCCGCAATATCAAAGGGAAATGCTTGACGGTCTGGCAAACCTTCAGGATGTCTCTTACAAGGCATTCTTTACGAAGAACAGGCTTTGCATGGAGAGAAAGCAAAGATTTGGTGAAACCTACTGGTTTTATGGGGGTGGTCCACAGATAGAGGAGACAAGTGCCAGCCTTATGGGGCTTTACTATCAGGCATATTTATTGGGTGCAGATGGGGGATTGCCTTATTACACGAGTTTTCGTCATCCAGATTGCTGGTCCAAGGGTGAATATCTGGCTATTGTTTATCCGGGAGCTTTTGGTCCGATAGCTGGATTAAGGCTAAAGGTAGAGCGGCGAGCGGTTCAGGATATTGAATATCTGACCCTCTTAGCTGCAAAAGAAGGTTGGAGCAGGGATAGGGTTAATCAAGCAGTATTAAAGAAGATCCGTCTGAAAGGGGATATATCATCCAAGGGTGCAGATGACCCTGGACAAATAGCCTTTTCTCACTTGAAACCAGATGATTTTAACAGGCTGCGGATTGCTATGGCTAAGACAATGTCATTATGGGAGTAGATTTGAAAAGCGGAAACTCCTCATCCCTCCTCCCAAATATACTCAAGTGGGGCATAAATTGCGATTTTTTTGTGTCATTTCGACCTCAAGGAGAAATCTTTTACTACGAGTTGAAAAATCTCCCGCAAAAACCGCAAAATCACAAATTATACAAAGAAAATTTGGAAATAAATTGGGTGGCTTTTTTGGAGTTAATCAGGTAGGATTTTATACGGTCGCTGTTCCAAGTTTACTTATTTTCATTTATTGGATTATTTTTTTATTGATAGATTAGGGATAATAGAGTATAATGCAAAATGAAGAGATGAGCATTGTTTGACAGGCAAATAAACAGTTGTTGTTCCAATTTATTCCCCTATTTGTTCTTGACAGGTGTCAATTTGTGAAAAAAGAGATTATTTATACTACTCATTTGCAATTGCGTATAAAATTAAGAGATATACCGTATAAACTCCCACAAAAGATATGCGAAGAAGCAGAAGAAAGATACTTTGATTCTAAGACAAATTATTCCGTTGCCGTAGATAATATCTATTACAAGGGGAAAATTCGTGAAATGGTTGTGGTTTATCAAGAAACAATTGATAAGATTGAAATTGTGACGATACATCCATTGAAGATAGATGAAAAATTGAGTAAAATAAAAAATAGAAGGTGGATAAAGAAATGAAAAAAGGAAAATTACTAACTTATGATTCAGAATCCGATGTTCTTTATATTGTAACAAAAAAAGGGGCGGAAGAATCTGTTGTAGAAATATCTCCCGGGATAAATGTAGAACTTAATGAAAGAAGCGAAGTTATTGGGATAGAAATATTGCATGCATCAAAATTGTTTAAGCCAATTGCTAAACCATTATATCAACAAATGCAATATGTAAATGTCTGAATTTTAAGTTTTGTCAAAATTTCACGCAAAGACTACAAAGGGCTAACGAGAATTTGCAAGTCTGGCGAGAAAATTTGATGTGTTGCAATTTTTTTCTTGACATTCAATATGCTTTATGGTATCATGTAATTTATCACTCAAGGATGGAGAAATATATGGATATGATGTGGCTTCCAAATAATCGTGGGGGGGGTAACTTATTGTTATATATATAGTTATGACTATTCTTGTCTACCGCTGGCAGGGGTAGTGTCTCTTGTAGCGGGTGATCATTCCTGCTTTTTCAAATCTTTTGTTTCTGCTGTTTTTTGCCTTCTTGTTAAATCATTCTGCTTGATTCAATCTGTTTCTGCTTTTATTTATCAAATTTTTAAATCATTAGTTTTTATAAGCTGCGTTATTGTCCTTTCTGTCATTTCGACCTCAAGGAGAAATCTTTTACTACAAGTTGAAAGATCTCCCGCAAAAACTGCAAAATCACAAAGCATACAAGGAAAAATTGGGAATAAATCAAATTAGGAGGTTCGACAGGCTGTTACGGAACTAAAAATCAAAGACAACACCCTACCATATATAGTCACTCTTGATGATATTTTTACAATATATCGTATGCCATTTGTGCGAGTTTCCTATTCCGTAACAGCCTGTCAAATTCAAAATTATGAAGAAGATTTTAGGTATTGTTGGAATTTTGGGGATTTTGGGATTGGGAATAATGGTTGGTGGGAAAGCCTGGGCTGCGAATATTTATGTGCCAGGAAGTTATACGACCATTCAAGCGGCAATAAATGCTGCAACTACTGGGGATACAGTCTGGGTGGCAGATGGGACCTGGACAGGAACAGGAAACAAGAATTTAAGCTGGAGTGAGAAGCATATTACTGTTCGCTCTGTAAATGGCTCTGCAACTTGCATTATAGATTGCCAGCTTGATGGCAGGGCTTTTAACTTTGATAACACAGACCAGACACCAGAAGATATAATAGATGGCTTCACCATAATAAATGGTAGTGCTACATCAGGTGGTGCTTTTTATATCACTAATGGCTCACCTACAATAAGAAACTGCACCATAAAATATAACAGGGCTACTGGTGACTGGCGAGAAGGTGGAGGTGCTATCTACTGTGGTAGAGCTTCACCTTCTATTACAAACTGCACAATATCAAATAATACTGCTAATTATGGTGGCGGAATTTACTGCTCTTCTTCCTCACCTGCTATCACAAACTGCATTATATTAAATAATACTGCTGCTAATTATGGTGGCGGAATCTACTGCTATTCTTCCTCACCTTCTATTACAAACTGCACAATATCAGGCAATAGTGGTGTCTTTGATGGTGGTGGAATCTACTACTATGACTGCTATTCCTGTGGAACCATCACCAACTGCATAATAACATGGAATTATGCTGATTGGGGCGGCGGAATTTATTGCTCTCATTCCTCTCCCTCCATCACAAACTGTGTAATTTCAAAAGGTGGTGCTGGTGGTGCTGGTGCTGGAATCTATTGCTATGATTCCTTTCCATCCATCATAAACTGTGTAATTTCAAAATGTATTGCTTGGAAGGGTGGCGGAATTTATTGCTCTCGTTCCTCTCCCTCCATTTGTTTTAGTGACTTCTGGAGCAATACCCCACAGAATTACTATGGTTGTTCTCTTGGTATAGGTTGTATCTCAACTGACCCCCAATTCATTGGAGGAGGGGATTATCACCTTGGCTCTTCCTCCCCTTGCATTGATGCTGGTTCAAACACGGCCCCTGCAATTCCTTCAACAGATGCAGATGGCAATCCAAGGGTAGTAAATGGCATAGTAGATATGGGAGCTTATGAGTATCAGAGGACACCAACCACAGGTTCTCTTACCATCACCTCTACCCCAGCAGGTGCTAATATTTACCTTGATGGAACAAGCACAGGCACGATTACACCGGCGATTTTAACCGGCATTATTTCCGGCACGCACACTGTAACGCTGACCAAAGCCGACTATTACGACTGGACAGGCATGGTAACTGTAATCGCAGAGGCAACCACAGAGGTTACTGCCACTCTGCCCCTGATTACTGGCTCTATCTCTATTACCTCCACACCAACTGGCACCAACATCTTGCTTGATGGAGTAGACATCGGCACGGTTACCCCATCTACATTAACCAGCATTACCCCCGGTGACCACACCATCAAACTGACCAAAGCCGGTTATTACGATTGGTTTGGCACAATAACCATAACAGCAGAGGCAACTACTGATGTTACTGCTACTTTAACGCTGATAGACAAAATATCCCCAACAACCACAGATAACGCACCAACAAGCTGGCAAAATGCCACGGTAACAGTAACCCTTACGGCAACAGATCCCACCCCATCATCAGGTGTAGCCAGAACTTACTACTCTGTGAATCAGGGGACATGGACTGTTGGCACGGTTGTGGTTATTTCATCCGAAGGGACAAACACACTGTCATACTATTCTGTGGACAACGCAGGTAATACCGAGACAACAAAAACTGCCATCGTGAGAATTGATAGGGTATCACCAATAACCACAGATAACGCACCAGCGGGCTGGTATAATAGTGTGATCACTTTAATTGCCACGGACCCTATCTCAGGTGTAGTCCAGACATACTACACCACAGATGGCTCAACCCCAACCATAAACTCTGCCACAGAAACGACCATCAACTTGACTACTGATGGCACATATACCATCAAATACTTCTCAATTGATAATGCAGGCAATGCCGAGGCAGTAAAAACAGCAGTCAATATCGTAATGATAGACAAGACCCCACCTGTTATTACTATCATCCCAGCAAATGGTGCTATCCTTCTTTCTACCCAAACTACTGTTGTAGGCAGTATTACCGACATCTCTCAATCTGCTTATGGAACATTGACTATTAATGGAACTTCAAGTGCGATTGATATTGCTGGAGACTCATTTGTGGCAACTACAACACTTTGTTACGGGAAGAACATTATTGTTGTAATCATCACAGATAAAGCAGGAAATATCAGTTCAAAAACAGTCTTTGTTGAAGTAGTAACCACCAAAGAACCTGTTTTACCTAATCAAACAGGTGAAACAGAGACAGCAGATGGAACAAGGATAGAGACCCTGAAGAATTACCCTGGTACAATGACCATTACTATTAATAATAAACCAAAAGAGGCGAATTTTGCTGTAGCTGATCAGAATCTGCCAAAAGGGATTGATATATCGCAGTTGGCTGAGGCAGTACGGGAATTCAAACTATTTAATGAAGAGGATGCAATAGCCAGCACAACCACCACAGGTAGATTTAGAATCACCATCTCATATCCAGTTACTGTTCCTGATAATAAAGCCATGGATCTTAGAATCTTCTGGATGGATCCATCGGACAATAAATGGAAGTTGGTGGGTGGCACAGTGGATACAATTAATCATACAGTTACAGTAGAGGTGGAACATCTTTCCATCTTCAGAGTTGCCTTCTATACATTTATTGCCTCTGACCTAACCAATATCCATGTCTATCCAAACCCATTCAAGCCCTATGATGGAAATTCAGATACAGGCATTCCTTACGATGGCTCTGTCAATTCAGGCATAATTTTTGATAGCCTAACCGAGGATTGCACACTCAAGATATTTAACCTTGCTGGTGAATTGGTGACAGAGCTTTCAGGAACAGGTAAGGTTCAATGGAATGCAAAGACGAAATCAGGGAAAGAGGTTGCTTCTGGAGTCTATATCTACCTGATAACAGACAAGGTTGGCAATAAGAAGACTGGAAAATTTACTATCATCAGGTAAAAACAGAAGTCAGGGGTTAGAATTTTATAATCTGTAGTAACTACTCAGGTAAAGTAATTCACCATGGAGAACACATAAGTTGATAGGTTTATAGGTTAATGAGTTTATAGGTTAAAGGAACACAGATTCATAAACCTATAAACCCTTCCATTTCCAACCCATCAACTATTCAACTTATCAACTTATCAACTTTTTGTGTCTCCGTGTCTCTGTGGTAAATTCCCCTCGCTGAGTAGTTATAATCTGTAAATAAAAAAGGAGGATAAGATGAAAAGATTAATTTTAGTGGTAAGTATTGTAATGCTGATAGGGAATTCTGCATATGGGAGCGATAATGGTGCAGGGACATCGGTTGCCCCATTCTTGAAATTGGGAGCGTCAGCCAAGTCTGCTGGTATAGGTGGAGTATCTGTTGCAATTTGTGAAGGTGTAGATGGCATTTGGTCTAATCCGGCCTTATTAGCCAATATTGAATTAAGAGAGGTTCTCTTTATGCGTCACCAATGGCTTGAAGAAGTGAATTTTAACTATCTTGCTGCTGTCTTGCCGTTAAAAAATCAAGGCATAGGTGCAAGTATCAATCTTATCAGCACAGGAGACCAGAAGAGAACAACATACTCAAATCCAGATGGTAATGGCAGTTTTAAGACAGGTGGAATGGTTTTGACTGCAGGCTATGGGAGAGAGATAAATAACCAGATTCAAGTTGGAGCGTCTGCAAAGTACATCAACCAGAAATTGGATGACAAAACCGGAACAGGAATAGGTGTAGATATTGGCAGTTTATATCAGACGCAAATTGATGGTCTTGTTGTCGGTGTTGTTGTCCAGAATATTGGTATATCAAAGATAACTTTCATAGAGAAAGAAGAAAAACTTCCCCTGATTATTAAAGCAGGTGCAGGTTATAGAATAAAAAATACTCTTATGGGAATAGATATAAGCAAACCTAATGACAACTCTGTTCAATTCAATCTTGGCGGTCAATATCAGATAACCCCCATTATTGATATAAGGGCTGGCTATGACTCATCTGTTGGGATTACTGCTGGGTTTGGTATTTCTCATCAAAATCTTACCCTTGACGGGTCATACCTTCTAACAGATGAAGTTGGCTCTACTTTCCGTCTTTCTGCCTCAAAAAAGTTTCGATAATATTACATGTCATTCTGGACATTGCCAGCAATTTTCATTTTGACTTTTAGATTCACCGCAGAGACGCAGAGTTCGCAAGAGAAATCGCAGAAAAAAGAAAGGCTAATAATATATTAAAAGCCAATAAGGAATTTACCATTAAGTTCTTGGTTTATAAGGAATCATGCAGCCTGCTTCTCTGCGTTTTTCTCTGCGTCCTCTACATCTCTGCGGTGAATCTGGTTGTTGTCCCAAAGCTCTGAGTATCAACCGTGTGTTCTTTGCGTCTCTGCGGTGAAAAAATGTCATAATTAGAATTGCTGCCCAGATACATCAACCCCGCACGACATGCGGATATTCCCCATCAAAGCATGCTGTACAAAACTCATTATTCTCCTTAGAGGATAATGCAGCAGTTAAAAGCCCCTCAAGACTCAAATAGCCAAGGCTATCTACTCCAATAAAATCTCTTGTTTCTTCAAGGCTATGGGTTGCGGCAATCAATTCTTTTGTGGTTGGTGTGTCTACACCATAGAAACACGGATATTTGATTGGTGGAGAACTTATTCTTAAGTGAACCTCTTTTGCCCCAGCATTCCTGACCATCGAAATTATCTTTTTACAGGTAGTCCCCCGAACGATAGAATCATCCACCAGAATTACCCTTTTATCTGCAACAACCTCTTTTACCGGATTTAACTTTATGGAAACTCCAAATTCCCTGATAGACTGCTTTGGATTGAGAAATGTACGGCCCACATAGTGATTTCTGATTAATCCAAGTTCGTATTTAAGCCCACAGCCCTCTGCATACCCTAATGCTGCCGATACCCCTGAATCCGGAATAGGGATAACTATATCTGCAGAAACAGGGGATTCTATGGCAAGTTGCTGGCCGCTTCGTTTTCTAACCTCATAAACACTTCTACCAAACACCTTGCTGTCTGGCCGAGAGAAGTAGATATATTCAAAAATACACTGCTTATATTTTTTTGGTTGCCTCTCAGGCTTTCGAGAGGTTAGTCCAGAATGATTAATTATAACCATCTCACCAGGCTCTACATCTCTTATGTATTCTGCACCAATAATATCCAAGGCACAACTTTCTGAGGCAAGTACAAAGCTGTCATTTAACCTTCCTATGCACAGCGGTCTGAATCCAAACTCATCTCTTATGCCAATCAATTCCTTGTTTGTCAGAAGGATAAGGGCATAGGCACCCTTGATGGAAGAAATGGCTTGAGTAATCCCTTGCTGCAAACCACAAGAGGCAGCATGGTTCACAATAAGCTGAATAATAACCTCACTATCGGATGTTGTTTGAAAAGCAGCCCCTTGTTTTTCCAACGACTCCCGAAGTGTATCGGCATTTACCAGATTCCCATTATGAGCAGCAGCAAGTTGTCCACCTGCATAGGTAACGCTAATTGGCTGAGCATTCTCTAAGATAGATGTCCCTGTAGTAGAATATCGCACATGCCCAATAGCTGCTGTAGTCGAGCTATCATCAAGCCGGGAATTTAAGAAAACCTCTGAAACAAGTCCCATCCCCTTAAATGTTTTTAGCCTGCCTTCTTGAAGAGAGGTAATCCCGGCACTCTCCTGCCCACGATGCTGAAGGGCAAACAACCCGAGATAGGTTAATCTTGCCGCTGCCAAAGGTTCATGTCCCCATATTCCAAATATTCCGCATTCCTCACGCATAGGTTACACCATCTCTTTGTAATAGTTCAGAGTAACTACTCAGCTACAAATGAATACAGAGATTTTTAGCCACGAATTACACTAATTACACGAATAAGAATTAAATTTTTCTTTTTTCTTTCCCCATTCGTGCCATTCATGGCTAATTTAACAAAGTCAAAATAGTTACCAATGTGCTTAACATAACAATAGCTGAGTAGTTACAGAAATTTAAGCACACCTTCATCGTCAAGGTGCATTCACCCGAAAGCACCGCGACCTTTGACAACAAGGGAAGGTGCGAGAATTCAATGTTTTCCAGATGATTATCAATTTTATGGTTCACGAAACG
>Ga0210049_1000282_pt1 | contig 40223 bp, 36 predicted proteins | sample CryGeyCG2014_300_2_FD_183964 | JGI IMG/M metagenome (GOLD analysis project Ga0210049, IMG submission 183964) | Groundwater microbial communities from aquifer - Crystal Geyser CG06_land_8/20/14_3.00 (SPAdes) (version 2) | ecosystem: Environmental > Aquatic > Deep subsurface > Groundwater | place... | reverse complement strand
TGCGGACGTTCCTGACTCGCGTCGCCGGCAAACTGGCCCGCGGCAGCCGCCAACTCACCCTCAAGACCCCCAAGGAGCATTTGCACGCCCGCTTCCGGAGCCGTCAGGACACCGCCGCGAAGCACCGGTTCGGCTCCCGACCGCCCTCGCGCCGGTTCCCAGACCCCGTTGCACCCTCCCCGCCGCCGTCCTGCGGGCCCGGGAAACGAGGATTGCAGGATTTGGGTTGAACGCTTTGGGGTCCAGCAGCCAGTGCAGACGGATGAAGCCTCCGACCACAACGCCGGGAAGGGTCCCCGCGACCACGACCCAGGTCAGCGGCCACACCATGCGCCTCTCGCGAACATAGCGGTAGACACCACTGGGGATGGCCACCACGTTGAACACCAAGTTCGTCGCGCTTACGGCTGGAGTCACGAAACCCAGAAAGCTCATCTGGAAGGGCGGCAGCAGGAAGGCGCCCGAGGCACCGCACATTGACGTGAGAAACGAGACGACGAACGCGACCAGCGGCGGCAACCAGAGGTAGGTTTCCACTCCGGATACGTTGAACAGCACCTTCGTCAGGAGCGACATGAGGTCACGGTGGGTCTGTCAAGCAGGCGGCGACCCTCCGCTCAACGTCGTCCCGCACCCGCCGGAAGAACTCCAGCACCTCGGCCTCTGTTCCCGTCGCCTTCGCCGGATCGGGCAGCGGCCAGTGCTCGCGGCGGACGGTGCCGGGGAAGGCAGGGCAGCGCTCTTCGGCGTTGCCGCAGACGGTGATGACGACGTCGAGTGGCTGCCCAAGGAACTGGTCGAGGCGCTTGGGCTGGCCGCCGGAGAGGTCGATGCCCTTCTCGGCCATCACCTTGATCGCCAGCGGGTGAACGCGTTCGGCCGGTTCGGTGCCGGCGCTGAAGGCTTCCGCGCCGAGGTGGCGGGCAAAGCCTTCAGCCATCTGGCTGCGGCAGGAGTTGCCGGTGCAGAGGAAGAGAATTTTCATGCCGTACCTCCCAACGTAGACAGGTGCGCCCAGACATAGCGCAACGCAACGAACGCCACCAGGACTCCGAGAAGGAGCTTCAGCCATCGGGCCGACACGAAGCGTTGCGTGCGTGCACCCAGGTACATTCCGCCGATCCCACCCGCCCCGAAAAGCAGGCCGAGAAGCCAGTCCGGCCTGACGGGCGTTCCGCTTTGCAGGCACAGTGGCCCAATGAGTTGGTAGAACGCCAACCCCGCGACAGAGGTGACCAGAGTGCCCATCAGTGTAGCGCCCGCGACAGTGTGCAGCGGCAGCCCGAGAATGGCCACGAGGAACGGCGCCAGGATGGAGCCACCGCCGATGCCATAAGCGCCACCCACCACACCTACTCCCAGCGAGACGGCGAACAAGAGGGGCGTTGAACACCGGTACCGGGCATCCCGATACTGGTAGGCAAGCTGCCGCCAGTTGAACGCCAGAAGCTGCACCGTGAAGGCGCGGTTTGGGTCGGGACGCCCGCCGCTCGGCTGATTGTCGGCTCTGCCGTCGCCGGTGCCTGACTTGACGACGCTCCTCAGCAACCTCACGCCGATGTATAGCAGTACGAAGCCAACGAACGCTTGGAATGCCCTGGGGTCCAGCAACCAGTGGAGCCGCATGAGACCACCCACGAAGACGCCCGGAAGAGTGCCCGCGATCACCACCCAGTTGAGCGGCCAAACCATGCGCCTCTCGTGAACGTAGTGATAGACGCCGCTGGGGATTGCCACGACATTGAAGACGAGGTTGGTGGCGCTCACCGCCGGGCTGACGAACCCCAGGAAGCTCATCTGGAACGGCAGTAGCAGGAAGGCCCCCGAAACGCCGCACATGGAGGTGAAGAACGAGACAGCAAACGCCACCGCTGGCGGTAGCCAGAGGTAGGTCTCGACGCCGGATACTGGAAACAACACCTTCACGGGCGACGGCAGTCCGGTCTGGCGGCCTTCAGTTTGACGCTCAGCGCCCAGCCTTGGGCGTCTGTCAGTCCGTGCTCGCGGAGCAGGTCGCTGACAGGACCGGGGGCGCAGGTCAGGAGACCGCCGGCGTCCACTTCATCCACCACCTCCACCGAGGCGAAACCCGCTTCCTGCAGCAGGCGGAGGTACTCCGCCTTGACGATGGCGCCGCCGATGCAGGAAGCGTAGACGCCCGGATGCTCGCGGATCGCCTGCGGCAGTTCACGCGTCAGCACGATGTCGGACACCGCCAGATGCCCGCCCGGGCGGAGCACGCGCGCGATCTCGCCGAACGCCTTCGCCTTGTCGGGCACGAGGTTGAGCACGCAGTTGGAGATGACCACGTCCACCGAGGCGTCGTCCAGAGGCAGCGCCTCGATGTCGCCTTCGCGGAACTCCACGTTGGCGTAGCCGCCCTTCTGGGCGTTGGCGCGGGCCCGGGCGAGCATCTCCTGGGTCATGTCCACACCGATGACTTTCCCGGTGGGGCCGACGCGCTGCGCAGCCAGGAAGCAGTCGAACCCCGCGCCGGAGCCAAGGTCAAGCACCGTCTGCCCCGGCTGCAATTCCGCCAGCGCCACCGGATTGCCGCAGCCGAGCCCCAGGTTGGCGCCCTCCGGCACGGCAGCCAAGTCGGTCGCCGAATAGCCGAGTTGCCTCCCGATCTCGTCGGCGCGCTCCGCCAGCGCGGTCAGCGAGTTGCCTTCCGCACTGCAGCAGCTCGGCCCGCAGCAGGAGCCCTTGCCGGCGGCAGTCTTCGCGTAGGCGTCGCGCACCCACGCCTTCACGTCTTCCTTTGGAGTCTGGTTCATCGACAGCTCCCTTCCTTCTTCTTTGCGCGGTCAGCGTTGCTTCTCGATCCTCACCGAAACGGTCTGCGGCAGGGCCATGTTCGCCTCCACCTGCATCGCCTTGAAGAGCCCGCCGGGAACCACACACCCAGAGCAGCAGCCCTTCAACGTTGCCCGGGCCACCCGTTGGATGACCCCTTCCCATCCCGCGCCGAGCTCCGCGTAGGCGTCGATCTCGCCGAGTTGACTGACCAAGTCCCGGATGTTGTCGCAGTCCGTGGTGACGCTCAGTTTGACGTTCTGACCGTCCGGTGCGTCGGCGGCAACCTCCGTTCTGAATCCGCAGACTCCAGCTTCAATGAAGGCATTCGTCATTGGGTGGTCTCCGTTCCAGGATCCTCTCTACGTCTCGCTTCCGGCCCCGGGCGGCATAGTCATAATGGTGCACGAGGGTTGCCTCTTCTGTGACAGGTCTCAGGCGTACCAGTCGCCGCGAGTCAACGGCAGGCCGCTCTCGCCTCGGTTGGGTCTTACCAGCAAGGTCTGGTACAGATTGGCCCGCCCGACGCGGAAGCCATAGGCAGAGCCGGACAGGTACAGTCGCCAGACGCGATAGGTCGGCTCGTCCACGTAATCGAGCGCCTGGGCGTGGTGCGCTTCGAGGCGGCGCACCCACTGGCGCAACGTGAGCATGTAGTGTTCGCGCAGACTCTCGACGTCGCGGACCTCAAAGCCGCTTTCTTCGGCGGCTGCGAGGGCGACGTTCAGGGGCGTCAGTTCACCGTCCGGGAAGACGTAGGCCCCGGAAAACGTCGGCCCTGGGCGTTCCTCGTCGGCGCGACGCGCGATGCCGTGGTTGAGAAAAACGCCGCCTGGCCGCAGCAAGCGGAACGCTTGAGCGAAATAGGCCGGCAGCAGTTTGGCGCCGACGTGCTCGAACATCCCGACGCTGACGAGGGCCTCGTAGCCGTCGGGATCGTCCACCTCGCGGTAATCCTGCACGCGCACGCGACAGCGGTCGGACAGCCCCGCCGCGGCGATGCGTTCTTGGGCCAGGTTCGCTTGCGGCTCGCTGAGCGTGATGCCGGTGGCGTCCACGCCGTAACGCTCGGCTGCAAACATCACCAGTCCGCCCCAACCGCAGCCAAGGTCCAGCAGGCGCTGCCCCGGCTGCAGGCGCAGCTTGCGGCAGAGGTAGTCCAGCTTGCGCTCCTGCGCGATGTCCAGGTCTTCGTCGGCGGTGTGGAAGTAGGCGCAGGAGTAGACCATACGCCGGTCCAGCCAGAGTGCGAAGAAGTCGTTGGACACGTCGTAGTGAAAGGTGACCGCCTGCCGGTCGCGTTCGCGGGAATGGCGCCGGCCGGTCAGCCGAGCGGGACCGCGCCGACCGCGTTGGTGGTCTGCGCCGGGTGGGAGGCGCAGCAGGTCGCGAGCGAGGCGTGCTGTCTTGCGTTTGGTGACCAGGGCTTTTGTCAGGGCGTCCGCCAGATCGAAGACGGATTCGGTCTCGCCCTCGATGTCAAAGTCGTCATAGAGGTAGGCTTCGCCCAGACCCAGCTCCGTGCCGGGCAGGAACATCGCCCGCAAGGAGCCGGGGTGTCTGAGGACCAGCGTCGCCCGGCGCGGCGCGTCGTCCGGCCACCGGGTCCCGTCACACAGGCGCACGCCGACCGTCCGCGGCGGGTCGCTGCCGAATAGCTCCGCCAACAGCTCCCGCGTCACGCGGCACGCATCGGACGTCTGCGCGGTTCTCAGCGCGTCCATGGCCCTCATCTGTTCCACGTTGCTCACCTACCGTTCGTGCGTTCGTGGCAGGCTTCACTCGCAACGGACGCCGGGTCTTCCCGGGCATCCAGGCACGGCGCTCAACTCGCCAGTCGGGTGTCGTCGGCCTCGCCCCACAGCGTCTCACCGGCTGCTCGCAGAGCAGGCAGCCTTTTGACCTCCGCGTCGAAAAGCGGTAGCGTCGCCACGGGCACGTCGAACCTCGCGGCGATCACCGGGAGGTACTTCTGCTGCAACGTCCACCGTCCCCGGAAGAAGGGCGAGGTACACACCTCCGGGGGCAGCACTTGATTGGCGACTACCAGGGAGGTGGAGATGCCGGCCTGCTGCAGGTCCTCACTCGCGCGATGGGCTTCGACGATGGGCGTGTTCTCCGGGTAAACCACGAAGATAAACGTGGTGCGCTCCCGGTCACGCAGCATCTCGATAATGTTATCGTAACGCGCTTTCGTCTCCGCATGGGTCTGACTACCCGGTTTGGCGGCGACCATGGCCTCCAGTTGGCCCTGCCAGTCCAAGGGCAAGGCCAGTAGCCGCAGCGTATGCCCGGTCGGCGCCGTGTCGAAAGCAATCACGTCGAAGTCGGTGCGGGTCGCATATTGCAGAAACTTCTCGAACGCCGCCATCTCTTCAGTGCAGGGCGACTCCAATTCCTCGCGCATGGCCGTCAGCATATCCTCGCTGAACTTCCCTGCCGCTTCGGAGAGAATGCGCGCCTTGTATTCGTCGGCTGCCTGTTTCTGATCCACCCGCGCGGCGAAAAGGTTCTCCACGCCGTGAACGGGTGTGAGATCTGCGCCCACAGGTTGGCCGAAGACATGACCGAGATGCGCCGCCGGGTCAGTGGTGACGAGAAGCGTTCGGTATCCGCGCTCCGCCAGCCAAACGGCGGTGGCCGCGGAGACGACGGTCTTGCCCACCCCTCCCTTGCCGGTGAAAAACAGCAGGCGAGGCGCAACGCCGTTCGGCGTCAGGTAACGCTCCACATTTATCCGCCGCTTCGGCAAGCGGACCTGCGGCGGGCGACCGTTCCCGTCCTGCTGGGTCAACGCCTGTCCCACGGCACGGAGGGCGTCCAAGCCGGCAACTTCATCTTCCAACAGATACATTCGCCTCTTGGGCAGTGGGAAGTCGCGTTCAATCGCTTGCAGATAGCGCTCCTGCATCGCCTTGCGACGCGCGAAGAACGGGATCGCTTCGGCTTCCGGTGGCAGGATTCCATTGATGATGAGTTGACTGGACTGAATGCCAATCGTTAGGAGTTCTGCCGCAGAGCGGCGCGCCTCGGCGATCGGCGTTTCCTCCGGCTGCACGACGAAGACGAACGTGGTGCGTGCTGGATCACGCAGGAGTGCGATGGCACGGTCGTATTTCTCCTTGGAAGATTGGATTGCCTGCACTGGTCCCATACACGTTTGCCCCGCGCCTTTGGCGCTCTCTTCGATGTGCTTGCTCCAATCCACCGGCAATTCGAGGAGGCGAACGGTGTGCCCCGTCGGCGCCGTATCGAAAATTACCAGGGCGTAGTCCGACTCGTCCATGAAGTCCACAAATCGGTCGAAGGCGGCAATCTCCGTCGTGCAGGGCGAGTTGAACTGCTCTTCGACCACCCGCATGAACTCAGGCGGCATGACGGCGCGCATGGGCGCAAGCAGTCGCTCACGGTATTCCTCCGTGGCTTTGTCCGATTCAATCTCCATCGCCCAGAGGTTCTCGACACCGACGATGGGCGTCACCTGATGACCGATGGCTTGCTGAAACACGTCCGCCAGGTTACTTGCCGGGTCGGTGGTCACAATCAATGTCTTCACTCCAGCGTCGGCGCGGGCAACCGCGGTGGCGCACGCCATCGTCGTTTTGCCCACACCGCCTTTTCCAGAGAAGAAAAGAAACTCACTCATGCCAAACCTTAACTTCCCCTCTTTATCGTCTGGGTCCGCAACAGCCAGTGGCTGGATCGCAACCCCCGCCGATTCGCGCCTTGTTGCTTCCGCGTCGCACAAGCACGCTTCCAAAAACCTGTTGCACATCTTGGTTGGCGCACTTGGGGCACCATACATCCAACCCCTTCGCCTTCTCGGCGAAAGTGGCTTGCACCTCGAAGGGTTCGTCACAGTAGTTGCACATATACTCGTAGGTTGGCATGGTCTATACCTCCTCATTCTCTCCCTTGCCGTTGATGGCGCCGAGAAGCTCCTCAAGGGTCGGGTAAGCGCCTTGGTGGAGCACTGCGCCGTTGACGACGGTCACCGGCAGCGCACTCATCGCCTGACCATGAATCAATTTCATTACCGCCGCGTTTGCCTTGAACTTCTCAAACTGCTGGTTCGCGAGATAACGATACGTTGCTATTCCGTTCCCGAGTTGCTTCTTCAGTGTGATGAGCGCCTCGTTGAACCTCAACAAATTCTCATCAACGTCCGGTCCACACAGGCCGCCGGCGCAACACATTGGCGGGTCGAAGACTTCAATCACGTTTTGCGTCTCCATGCGATCTCTCCTTTTCAAGGTTCCTTTCTGTTATTTTGTGTTCTCTTCCGAAATTCGACCAAGTTCCATGCGCAGATGGCGCGTGGCGCGGGCTGCCACTGACAAGTCGTGCGTGACCATCACGATCGTCAGTCCTTCTTCGTTCAGGCGTTTGAGTTGCGCCATCAACTCTTCAGCGCGCGCCGGGTCGAGGCTGCCCGTCGGCTCATCGGCCAAGAGCAGTTTAGGCTTATTGGCTAACGCCCTGACCAAGGCAACGCGCTGCTGCTGCCCGACGCTCAACTCCGCCGGCTTGTGGTCGAGGCGGTCTCCCAGCCCAACCTCTTCGAGAAGCCGCCGGGTCTCCTGCTCCTGCTCGGCAAGTGATCTACCGGCGAGGTAGAGGGGAACCTGCACATTCTCCAATGCAGTCAGGTAGGGAACCAGATTGAAGGTCTGAAAAAGGAAGCCAATGGTTTCTCGCCGCGCCCGGGCGCGATCCGGCAAGCTCAGGTCATAGAGGGAGTAACCGTTGAGATGCACGCTCCCGGTGTCGGGTCGCGAAAGCCCGCCCAGAGTGAGCAGCAACGTGCTCTTGCCGCTGCCGCTCGAGCCCACGACGGCAACGAATTCCCCATCCTCGATGTGCAGCTCGGCCGCGTCGAGCCCGGTCACCTCGCGCCCCCGCAGGCGAAATCGCTTGCTTACCGCTTCCAGCCGGATCATGTCTCAGAGCTCCCTCAAGGCAACCGCCGGATCGAGACGGGCCGCTCGAAACGCCGGCAGTGCACTGGCGACCACGGCGATGCCGGTCGAGAGCAGCACCGCCCAGCCGAGCCACACGGGCAGCGGCAGGACGGGCGCTTGCGCGATCTGCGGCCCCAACACCACCGCCAGGGCGCTCCCGGCAACGTAGCCAAACAGCCCTCCGGTCACCCCTAAGAAGACCGCCTTCGCCAGGAACACCATCAGGAGACTGCGAGGCTCCATGCCCAGCGCCATCAGCGTCCCAATCTCGCGCAGCCGCTGCTGGACGTTGGACTGCATGTAGTTGGCGATGCCCGCCCCGCCCACGACCACGATGAGGGCCAGAAAGATGATTGAGAACTTCCCCATCAGCGTGTTGGTCTTGAGCTGCGTGCTGGCGATCTGCTTGATGGTAACCACGCGGGCGTCGGGCAGCAGCTTGTTCAGCCCACTGATGAGGGTGCCCTGCGCAATGCTCTCGCAGCAGCCGAGGATCTCGATGCCGTTGAGCTTGCCCGGCTTGGCGAACAGCTTCTGCACCGTGTGCAGGTGCGCGAATACGCGGCTGTCGTCCACGGTGCCGGTCTCGGGCAACACCTGCCTGACGACGAAGGACTTGCCCTTGAGGGTGAGTTTGGAGCCAGCTTTCAAGTTGTGTGCAGCGGCGACTTCCGCGCCTACCAACACTTCGTTCGGCTGGAGTTCCTCCACCACGGCTCGCCGCACAGCCGTTTTGTCGGGCTGACCGGGTTGCAGGAAGGCGAGGGGGGACTTCACGGTCCCGCAGCCGGTCGGGCGGGCGAAGATGCCGTCTCCCTCCGCCCAGACGGCTTTGTTGCCGAACTCGTTCTTGGGCAGGATTCCGGTGAGCAGAACCCGGCTGCCCCCGAACTCCACTGATTGGGTTAACTTGGGCGAGAGGTTGTCCACCCCTTGGAGCGACGAGTTCAGTATGCGCCCCACGTATTCCTCGGGCATCTCCTCGCTGTTCACGTCGGAGCTGTAGTAGTCGCCGACCGACACCCCCTTGGGGAGGATCAGCACATTGGCGCCTAACTCATCGAGTTGCCGCGCCACCGCTTTCTCGGAAAAGTGGGCCACCGTCTTGATAGCGACGATGATGGTCATCCCCAGGCCGATAGCCAGGAAGCTCGTCGCCAACTGCCCGGGGCGTTCCCGGAGTTCTCGCCAAACCAGTCGTAGCGTCGTCATGGTCTCGTCTTCTTCCTACCCACACCCGCCGGGTCCGCAACTGCCGCTGCTGCACGAGGAGACCCCCTTAACGATGGCCGCCCAGACAGCGCCCTTCGTTGTCTCGCCGTCCACCTTCCCGGCAATGACGCCCGGCGGCACCAGGATGAAGAGAGACGCCTTCTTCAACGACGGCGCAACCTCCAGTTGCTTGAGCAGATCGGCGTTGGCGCTGTCTTCGGGGGCGGCGCGGACCACCTCGATGGAGCCGCCGGCGCGCTTGTCGGCGGCCGCCGCCCGCGCCGCGCTCAGCGACGACGAGTTGCCCTGGGTCTTGCCGCCCTGCACGCACAGCAGCACGAGCTTGCGGTCCTGCATCGCCTTCGTCACATCCGCGAAGACGGGGGAAGCGAATGCCTTCCCGAGTTCCTGCTGTGTCGCCACCTTCCCTGGAAATGCCTTCACGATGGCGCCGTTCGGCGCGAATACCAGCGTCAACGGCAAGGGCGCTTGGTCGGCTCGGTACTCCTGAACGGTTGCCTTGTCCTTTGCACTGCTAACGTCGGCGGCGTAGAAGACGGCTTTCTTGCCAAGGTTCTTCTCGGCTTGGACCAGCGTCATGCGCATCTTGGCACAGGCGTCGTTGCCCTGCTTGTAGAACAGCAGGAAGGCGTGTTTCTTCTGGTTCTGCGCCCGCTGGAGGGCGGTGGCGGCATCGGCCGGTGCCGCGGAGGCGGGCTTCTTCGCAGCCGGCGTCTTCGGTGCCGGGGCAGCTTCGGCGGCCGTGAGGAGCGTGTTGTCGCTGCGCGAGGTTTCACCGGCCCCGAGCTGCGCTTCCTGGTGCTCGCCCCGAGGCGTCGCCGACACCTTCGGCGGCCTCGGCTGGCTCGCAGTATTCGTCGTCTGCTGGGAGCCGCACCCAACAAGGGTCCAGGCAAGGAGCGCGACGGCCGTCACCCCATTCGCGATTCGGCTTGCTTGTTCATCCATGGTCTTTTCTCCTCCATGCGCCCATCAGTTTGCAGCAATCTCGACAGCGAAGTGTCTCCTTCGAAACCAGAACGCCACGTTCACCAGGCTGATCAGCACCGGGACTTCCACCAACGGCCCAATCACGGCCGCGAACGCCGCGCCGGAACCGAGCCCGAACACCGCGACCGCCACGGCGATCGCCAGCTCGAAGTTGTTGCTCGCCGCCGTGAACGAGAGCGTCGCCGACTGCGCGTAGGTGGCGCCCACGGCCTTGCTCATGTAGAACGACACGAAGAACATCACCACGAAATAGATGCACAGCGGCACGGCGATCCGGACGACATCCAGGGGGATCTTCACGATGTACTCGCCCTTCAGCGAGAACATGACGATGATGGTGAACAGCAACGCAATCAGCGTGATCGGGCTGATCTTGGGGATGAACGTGGCATGGTACCACTCCTTGTCCTTGACCTTGATCAACGTGAAGCGAGTGATGATCCCCGCCAAGAACGGGATGCCCAGGTAGATGAATACGCTCTTGGCGATTTCGCCGATGGTAATGGGCACTTCCGCGCCCTTCAGCCCCAGCAGCGGCGGCAGCACGGTGATGAACACGTAGGCGTAGACCGAGAAGAAGAGCACCTGGAAGATCGAGTTGAACGCCACCAACCCGGCGCAGTACTCGGTGTCGCCTTCCGCCAATTCGTTCCACACGATCACCATGGCGATGCAGCGCGCCAAGCCGATCATGATCAGCCCGACCATGTACTCCGGGTAGCCCCGCAGGAAGGTGATCGCCAGGACGAACATGAGGATCGGCCCGATGACCCAGTTCTGGACCAGCGACAGCCCGAGCACCTTCCAGTCGCGGAAGACCTCGCCCAGCTCCTCGTACTTCACCTTCGCCAGCGGCGGGTACATCATCAGGATCAAGCCGATGGCGATGGGGATCGAGGTGGTGCCGACCTGGGTCGCCTCGTTGAGCCCCCTTACCGCCCCCGGCCAGAGGTACCCTGCACCCACGCCGAGGATCATCGCCAGGAAGATCCACAAGGTCAGGAATCGATCCAGGAACGAAAGCTGCTTCTTTGCTGAGTCACTCACGTGTTTCACGCTCCTTCACGCTCTCGTCTCAACCACCACTCGCCCGTCTCTCGTCTGGAATCTGACCTCGCCCAGATGCAGCGGCGCCTCGCCGGATTCGCAGATGGCCGCCATTGAGTCGCACGCCGGTCCGGTCGGGATGCGCTTCGGGTCGACCAGTGGACAGAGCCATTCGCAGACCGCGTGCATTCCCTCGGGGTTCGGGCGGTAGAACATCCACTTGCCTACCTTGCGGTCGAGGAGGAGACCGGCGCTTCTCAGCTTGCTGAGATGGAAAGAGAGATTCGACGCCGTGGTGCCGAACAGCTCGGCAAACTCGCAGACGCACGTCTCGCCGCGTTCCATCAGTACCGAGAGAATCCGCAGCCGCGTTTCGTCGGCGAGGGCTTTCAGGACTTCCGTGCGTTGCTTGAGAGCGTCGTCTGGGGGCATGGTCAATTCGTCATTTCAACAAACGTTGAAGTATTATGGCTTGGCAAGGAACGAGTGTCAACGGTGACCCAACATTTCCGGTCTTGTCGGCATGGCGCCGGGAGCGCGCGGTGTTGGCGGCAGTCCTTGAGCGAGACTTGAGCGTCCCTTGAGCCGTCCTTGAGGTTGCTTTGGGTAGAATTCACTCCTTAGCGCGCACACTACTCTCGCAGGAAAGAAGGAACCTCCCGATGCGCCGGCGTCTCCGAGCTTTCACCTTGATCGAACCGTTGGTCGTAATCGCCCTCACTGCCATCCTCCCGGGCAGGGCCGCCGCGCAAGCGCCGGACCTCGCGTCCGTGCAGCGAGAGATCGAGGCGCTCAAGCAGAAGCTGCGGGACTACGACGGGCTGAAGGCCCGACTCGCCGCCTTGGAGGAGCAGTTGAAGGCTGCGGGGCAATCGGCCAAGGCACCAAGCGCCCCGGCGACCGGCGCCGCGGCGCAACCCAAGCTGGATGGCTATCTGCAGTTGCGCGCCAATGTGGACCGGACCGCTGGGAACAACGAGGATTTCTCCGTCCGCAGATTGCGTCTTAACATGCGCGGGAAAGCGGACGAGCGCACCTCCTATCGGGCGGAAGTGCAGTTGGAGTCGCGCTTGGCGGGAGCCGGCCCCGGCAGCAAGCTTCAGCTCCGCACGCTGTATGTGGACCGTTCACTGGGTGAGGGGCGACTCCGCATGGGTCAGGCGAAAGTCCCGTGGGGGTACGAATTGGAGGTGTCGTCGGCCGACCTGTGGTCGGGCGAGCGCTCTCTGTTCATGGACCGGCTGTTCCCCAGCCAGCGCGACATTGGGTTGCAGTACCAATGGCGGCTTGCGAAGGACGGCCCGCTCGCCGGTATCGGGCTGTTCAACGGCGCGGGGATCAACGCCGCCGACGACAACGCACACAAGGATCTGCTGGGTAGGGTCCGGTTCCCCTGGCCGAGCGGCAGTGCTTCGCTCTCGTACTACGACGGGCAGACCGGCGTCGGTGCGGCAGCTCAGGACCGCAGCCGCGTGGGGCTGGGCGCGCTCCACGACTGGGGGCGATTCTCTCTGGTGACCGAGTATGTGACCGGACATGACCGCGGGGCGAAGGTGGCCGGCGCATACGCTCAGCTCGGCTACCGACCGCCGAGCACCAGCGACATGGTGTTCGTGAAGCCCGACTGGTACGACGAGAACCGTGGCCAGACCGGCGATGCCTTCCGCCGGATGACGGTAGGCTACAGCCGCGACCTGAGCGCTGCCACTCGCCTCACGCTCGCCTACGAGTTCCGCGACGCCAGCGCCAACTTCTCCGACCTGGCCATCTGGGACGGCGACGCCGGCTGGGTGCAGTGGCTGCTGAAGTACTGAGCGCGTTCCGGCGGCGCTGGAGCGTATGAGACCCCGCACAGGAGACACGTGATGAAAACGAAACCGACCCGAAGAACCGCACTGCTTGCACTCCTGCTTTTGGGCGCACTGTCCGCTACCGTCGCTCTGGCGGCGCCGCTGAAGGTGTTCGCCGGCTCTGCCTCGAAGCCGCCGCTGGAGGAGCTGGCGGCTCTCTACGAGAAGCAGACCGGCGTGAAGGTTGAGGTGACTTTGGGCGGCTCCGGCACCATGCTGTCCCAGATGATCATGACCAAAGTCGGCGACGTGTACCTCCCGGGCTCGGACGACTTCCTGGACAAGGCGGAAGAGAAGGGCGCCGTCGCCAAAGGGCCGCGCCATGTCGTCGCCTACCTCGTGCCCGCCATCGGGGTACAGAAAGGGAACCCCAAAGGCATCAAGTCCCTTCAGGATCTCGCGCAGCCAGGTCTCCGGGTTGGGATTGGCGCGCCCAAAGCTGTCTGCCTTGGCGACATCGCGCTCGAGCTGCTGGCACAGACCCGGTTGAGCGGCAAGGTGACGCCCAACATCGTCACCCATGCCAACAGTTGCGAGCAGGTGGGAGCGCTGCTGCGAATGAAGCAGGTGGATGCCATCCTCGGGTGGGACGTGTTCGCCAAGTGGGCGCCGGACGATATCGCGATTGTCCAGCTCCCGCCGGAGTTGCGGAAGTACCGATACATCCCGGCGGCGGTCACCAAGTACGCGGCCGATCCCAAGGCCGCCCAGCGCTTCGTGGACTTCCTGTGCTCGGCCACCGGGAAGGCCGTCTTCAAGAAACACGGGTATACTGTGACTGTTCCAAAGGGGAAGCTGAAACACCCCGCCAAGGGGAAGCGGTAGGCAGACAGGTTGCGAATCGACTCAGAGTCAACTACTCGGACGAACAAGGCGATCTCTTCCCCAGGCAGTTCGGGAGAGGTCGCTTTCCATTTCTGGGTTCTCGGCGTGCTGGTGGCGTACTTGGTCTTCCTGGCGGGGCTGACGCTGTCCGCGCTCAAGTTCACGGACAAGAACACCCTGTGCAAGTACCTCCACTGCAAGGAGGTTATCTTCGCCACCAAGCTTTCCCTGGCGACCGCCACAGTGAGCACCTTGCTTGCCATGGCCGTCGCCATCCCCGCTGCGTACGCGCTGTCGCGGTACCAGTACCGCGGGCGCAGCGTGGTCGACACCGTGCTGGACCTGCCGCTGGTACTCCCGCCCATCGCCCTCGGCTTCCTGCTGCTGGCATTCTTCCAGACTTCTCCCGGTGAGTTCGTCCAACGCCACGGCATCCGGTTCGTCTTCGAGGTGCCCGGCATCATCCTGGCGCAGTTTACCGTGGTGTCCGGTTTCGCGGTGCGGGTTCTGAAATCCACGTTCGATGATCTGAGCCCGCGCTACGAACAGGTGGCGCGCACTCTGGGGTTCAGTCGTTGGCAGGCCTTCCGGCAGATCGAGCTGCCGCTGGCGCGCAACGGGCTCATCGCCGGCGCCGTGCTCACTTGGGCGCGGGCCATGGGCGAGTTCGGCGCCACGGTGATCGTCGCCGGCGCCACCTCCATGAAGACCGAAGTGCTGCCCATCGCGATCTTCCTCAAGTGGCAGAGCATCGAGATCGAGAAGGGGATGGCAGTCACGCTGCTGCTCATCGCGCTCTCCCTGGCTGCCCTGCTCACCTTCAAGCGGCTGGCGCTCCGCCGGGGACCTGGGGTGATCTGACGGTGCTGCGCGTGGAGAAGCTGCGTGTTCGTCGGGGCGTTTTCGCGTTGCAGGATTTCTGCCTCGAGGTGGTGCAGGGGGAGTACTTCTGCCTGCTGGGTCCCACGGGATGCGGCAAGACCATGTTCATCGAGACGGTTGCCGGACTGGTGCGGCCGGAGCGCGGGCAGGTGTTCCTCGGGGGGCAGGACGTGACGAATCTGCGGCCCGAGCTGCGGAACGTGAGCTATGTGCCGCAGGACTACACGCTCTTCCCGCACCTGACGGTCGAGGGCAACATCGCCGCGCCGTGCCGGATCCGGCGGCTCCCGCCGGACGCTACGGCCGACCGCGTCAAGGAACTCGCCGAACTCCTGCACATCTTGCCGCTGCTCCAGCGGTACCCGCACAACCTGAGTGGCGGGGAAAAACAGCGGGTAGCGTTGGCGCGCGCTCTGGCGGTCGTGCCGCGGGTGCTCCTGCTGGATGAGCCGTTCAGCGCACTGGACCGGCAGATGAAGGCCCGGCTTTGGCCTGAGATGCGCTCGCTCCACGAGCGCCTCAAGGTGACCACTATCCACGTCACCCACGACTTCGACGAAGCTGCGCTCATGGCGTCACGATTGGGCGTCATGGAGGCGGGCAGGCTGGTGCAGGTGGGCAGCACCGAGGAGGTGTTCCACCAGCCGCGAACGCCGAGCGTCGCCGCGTTTGTGGGCATGGAGAACCTGTTCCCGGCCGTCGCCGAGCCGGCGTCGGCCGGCAGCTCTCTGGTTGAGATCGCGCCGGGTGTGCGGTTGGTCGTGCGGGGACACCACTCGGGTCCGGTCTCCGTAGCCTTCCGTTCCGAGGAGGTCGCGATCAGCGGCGAGGAAGACGCTCGCAGCGGAGCGGAGGACTCTCACGAAGGGCAGATTGTGGCCGTGGTGCCGCTCCAGTCCGCCGTCCGCGTCGTCGTCGACGTGGGGGTGCCCGTCGTGGCGACGATCCCACGGACGGAGATTCGGCAGCGTATGCCGGAACTCGGGCAGCGGGTGACCTGTCGCGTGCCGGCGGAAGCGGTGCATGTGACGGCGAACGAGGAACCCGACGCAGAGGCGCCGTGAGCGAGGCGGGCTGGGCACGGGCCGACGCGGCAAACCGCCGTCGCCTCGCCGCCGGCCTGAGCAGGTCCCTGCCTGCGGGCGTCGAATCTCCTCCGCCGGCCCGTGGCCGCTCAAGAGAAGCCGGCCCGGCAACGAAGCACCGGAGGGATCTCCCACATGAAGAAGCGCGTCCGCTCCATCACCGCAGCCAACTTCACCCCGTTCGGCCAGTACCTCTCGTTCCCGCCCCCCAAGAGCACGAAGCCGACCATTGCCGTGCCGAAGGTGATCGACTACTGGAAGCAGCAAGCGGTCTTCGACTCCTCGATGAAGATCGAGATCGGCGCGCTGACGGTCTACGACCGCGAGCACGCATTCTGCGAGATCGAGCGGCATCGCCGAACGCCCGAACTGCTGGTCATTCTCGACGCCGAGGTCGCCATCCCCTGTGCCCCGCCGCACAAGCCGATGCGCAAGGGCGACGTCCCCGCGTCCACGGACATCGAGGTCTTCAAAGTGCCCGCCGGCAGTGCCGTCCTCTTCCCGGTCGGCGGCTGGCACTGGGCGCCGTACCCCACCACAACCAAGAAGGTGAACATCCTCGTCGTCTTCCGCGACAACACCTCGCAGGACGACCTCGAGATCGTCGAGTTGGCGGAGGAGGTCACCTTCTGACCGTCGCTGCCGCGGCGCTGTGGGGCGAAGCACCCCCTCCGTCCCCCCACCGTCACGCCGGCAGTAGCGCGTGGGCGTTCTTCCAGCGGATGGCCTCGATCTCGCTCTTCGTCGCCTCCAGCACTTCCAGCTTCACCAGCGACGGGTCGGGGTACTTGAAAGGCATGCCGGTCCCGAAGACAAGGCGGGACTTGCCCACGTTGTCGAGCAGCATGCGCATCTCGGCCTGCAGGACCGCGCTGAGCCGGGAGATCTCGATCCAGTAGTTGGCAGGCAGGTCCACGCCGGGCTTGCCCAAGTCGCAGCCGGTGTACCCAAGCCCGTTGAGCAGCACAAACCGCGCGTCGGGAAACCGGCGGATCAGCGGCACGATGTCAGCCGCACGCATGTCCTCGATGCTGATCAGCCAGTGACGCTGCCGGGCGTCCGTGGCGCGGAGGGGGATCGAGACGAGCAGCTTCCGCTCCGTCGCGGCCGCCACCAACTCGTGACATGACGAGTCGGTCAGCTTGTAGTTGTGGTAGTCCGGGTAGAGGCGGATCCCCTTGCAGTCGAACTCGGTGGCGCACTGGTCGAGGTCGTACTCCCAGTCGGCGTAGGTCGGGTTGAGCACGGCGAAGGGCACCAATCGGTCACGGTGTTTGCGCGTCTCGGCACCGAGGTCTTCGTTCGCCGCTTGCGGGTTCTTGTAGAGCACGGCGCTGGCGCTGGAGACCCACGCCTGGTCGATGCCCTTCTTGTCCATCAGTCGCAGCAGGGCGCTGGCGGTGTTGTGGCGCAGCTTGCGGAACGGCCAGTGGCCCAGGTAGGCGTTGACGTCGATCAGCATGAGCTTCCCCTCCGGGTCAGGATCTTCTGCATGTTCGTTCCCAGGATCTTCCGTTTGTCGGCAGCGCTCAGCTCGGCGCCGCGGAGTTTGCCCACCCCGGCGGTCATGGACATGTCGCAGCCGAACAGCAGCCGGTCTGCGCCGAGGGTCGCCGCCGCCAGCTCGATCATCCCGTCATCGACAACGCTGCCGCTGGTGTCGAGGGAGACGGACGGCGCGCGCCGGAGCGCCTTGAGGGTCCACTCCCAGTCGCCGCCGCCTCCGACGTGACCACAGATAAGCGCTGCCTCGGGGTAGCAGTCCGCCAGTCTGGCAATCATGCCGCCGTCGGAGATTCGCGGCTGCACCGTGTCGAAGTAGTGGGAGTGGCCGGCGTGGTACAGGATCGGCACTCGGAGTTCAATCGCCAACTCCGCCACCGGATACGCGACCGGCTCGTCGGCTCGGTACTCGTTGTAGAGCTTGATGCCGATGAACCCAAGCTCCTCGACGCAGCGGCGAATCTCGTCCAGCGCCGGGTCGCGCCAACCGGGATTGACGTAGCAGTAGCCCAGCACGCGGTCGGGGTAGCGCTGCATCGCCTGGTAGGTGAAGTCGTTCGCTTCGCGGAACCCGGCCGGCTCCGCGGGCCGCCTGGGCGTCAGCGTCGAGCAGCAGAGCTGATCGATGCCGAGCTTGTCCGCGGCCTCGATCAGCCGCCGGTCGGCCTCCTCCCAGTCGGCCGAAGTGTGGTGGGCAAGGTGTGCGTGGCAGTCGATGACCATAGGCAGCTCTCCTTCGAGGTGTACGGAAGCGCGCGGTTTCCTCTGGAAATGCACCGTCAATCCGAGCCGCGACGGTGACGGAGCGTGTGCCCTGCTGGCTGCCCCGGCGACGCCGATGGCTCACGCGCTCCGTCACCGTCGCGGTCAACCCCCAGGGGTTTGATCGGATGGGCTTGCGTTTCCACCTGCCGGGGTGTTCAGGCGAAGCACGAACATGAGTGACTCCTACGGCGAGGCGTCGACGAGGTAGTCTACTCCGTCGGGCGTCGGCGCGAGGTCGACGCCCTTCGCCTCAGCCGTCTTGGTGGTCAGAACCGCTCCCTGTTCGTTCCGGCAGCGGACCACGACCGTCGCGGCAGGGCCCACGTTAAGGAGCGTTGCCGCGTTGAGGCGCAACCGTTTGACGCCGCGGTCCGCGGGCGGGGCGGCGAGGAGGCGATCGGTGAAGATCGGATAGTCTTCGCACCGCTCAGACTTCCACGCGCCGAGGTCGCCGCAGGGGATGACGGTCAGCGGCTTCCCCTTCTTGACAAGCACTGCACCGTCCACGGTCAGGGCGCCCTCAGTCGCGGGCTTCTCACCCGAGTTCAGGTACGCGTAGCGCTGGCAGTCCACGTAGTCTACTCGCCGGCCGTCGACGAGCGCGCTGTAGGCGAGGAGGCTGCCAGGTTTCTCGATCAGCCAGCCGTATGGCGGCAGCTCCAACTCGCGGCCGTTCATGGACAGCTTCCACGTGTTGGTAGCGTGGTAGTTGACATGGACCACCTGACCGCCCGCGTAGGTGACGCGCAGCTTGCCGGCGCCGCGGACGCCTGTTCGCACGGCGTCGCTGGTGGAGACGAACGTGCCGTCTCGGTCGGAGTACCAGGCGATGTCTGCCACCGTGTCAGGCAGGTAGTCCTCCTGCGGGCCGGAGAGCAGGGCGTAGTAGTGGAGGGTGCGCGCCAGCGTGGGGAAGTACCCGTAGCCGATCATGGCGGAGTGACCGTGGGCGAGAGTGGCGGCGACGTAGTGGTAGAACGGTTGGTGGGTGGTGCCGTTGCCCGGGTCTTTGAAATACGCTTCAAGCCCCTCGGGTGAGAAGAAGCAGGTCGGACTGTAGCCCATGGCAGTGCCGATCTGCTTGGGATGAAGGCGGAGCAGGTCGAAGTCGGGCAGCAGCGGCTTGCCTTCCGGTTTGGTCACCTCCGCCCACTGGGCGTAGTCCATGTCGGCCAGACCCGCGTACAGCCACCGGCAAATGCCCTCGCTGCACAGGGCGTGCTGCTGGTCGTGCACTTCGCGGAGGCACGCCGCGTTGCCGAGGATCGTGCCGCGCGCGGTGCCGGCCCCGTCGACGCCCGCCTCGTAGTCGCGGGCATCCGCTCCCCAGTTCGTGTGGACATCGAGGTACACGCAGTCGGTCGGGTAGCGGGCGCGGATCTGCTTGCCGACGACCTCCGCCAGCTCTGGCATGGCGTTGGGTTTGGTGTCGAAGTGGCCGAACCAACCGTCACTGAGTTGCCCCGCCGGGGTCAGCGACGCCTTGTTTGCGTCCCAATACTCGTTGAGCGCCGAGTAGCACGTGTAGTTGACCAGCATGCCCCACTTGTAGCCGAGCCCGCGAACCTCCTCCCGGTACCGCTGCACTTGCGCCTCGGTCAGTTCCGGTCGCGGCCGCCAACGCATCGCGAATCCCTCGCCGGCGCGGCGCCACCAGAGGCCGGCGAAATGGACCGCGATTATCTCGTTCAACCCGTAGCGCTTCAGCGTGCGGTAAAACCGAGGGGTGAAGTTCGAACTCATGACAAACATCGCCGGCGCCAGCTCTTCGATCCGCTCTGACCGCGGCGTCGCAACGCTCGGCAACGTGTCGTGGAAGTCGGGTGAGACGGTGACCAGCACCCGGTCGCGCAGCTCGTTCCGCCGGCCGTCGGTAAGCGGGTTGTACACCGTCCCGCCGTTGAGGGCCAACCCGTCTTCGCCCGGCTCGTCTGCGGCCGGAGTCGTGTCCACCGTGCTGCAGTTGGAGTGGTACCAGTCCACAAGGACGGAGCAGAACACGTTGCCCCCCAGGGCAACTCGCGGCGTCGGGGGGCGGTGCATCACAAGGTAGGGAATCTCGATCCCGCGGGCCTGTGGCAGCCCGCTCACCTTGCCAAGGCGGAGCCCCTGCGCCCTCCCTCCGGGGCAGGACACGTCAACGACGAGCGTCCGACCGCGCAGTTGGTAGGTGACCTGGTACGTCACGTCGGCGCCTGCGTCCACGAGTGCCCACTTCGTGACCAGCGACCCGCCGACGAGGTGCGAGCCCAGCAAACGCGCTCGACCTCCGGACGTGTCGTTCGGCGCCGCCAGCTCCAAGGCGCCCCCTGCCATCGGCTGGAACGTGGGGCCGTCGCCGAACCGCGCGGTGACCTCGGACAGGCCGTTCTCCGTCGGCACGACCGTGTACGTCAACGTGCCGTCCGGCGCGGCCGCGGTGAACACGGCGCCGTTCCCTTTGGGTGTTGCCGCGGCCGTCGTCTTCCATGTCGGCTTCGCCGGCGGCAGCATGTTGTCTTCCGTCGTGGGGAACCCCGGCCTCGTTAGCCGATCCAGCGTGGCATACGGCTGACGAACCCGCTTGAGGAACGCCAACGACTCCAGGTACATGGTCACCGGTTCCACGAGTCTGCCTGACGACAGCGTGAGGCTGTGGAAGGAGAGCGGCCGCTGCAGCCGCGCCGACCTCAGTGCGGGCAGCAGCCCTTGACGCAGCTCCCAGTAGTTGCCGCGCAACGGGCCGGTGTTGAGGTCGACGCAGGCGCCTCGGGCGTCGACGACGGTGACGACCAACTCGACCGGCGTGCTGCCGGCGCCGTAGAGGTGGTTGCTGTGCACCCAGCAATCCACGGTGTCGGCGTCCGCTGGAATGGGGACCGGCTTTGGTGGTCTCAACTCCAGGACGAAGCTCTGGCAGGCGCCGACGCTGACCTTCGCGACTTGGTTCCGCCAGACGCGCTGCGCGCGTGACGCTGACACGGCCACCTCGGCATCGCCGAAGACCGTGCCCTGCCAACCGGCCAGCGCCTCGAACGACACCTGCGCGGGAGGGTCTTCGCTGCGGTTCGCCCGGACGATCTCGTAGGGTCGCTCGCCGGGCCCTTCGCTGGGGTCCGCCTCGGGTGAGACCTCGATCTGCCGGCGCCCTTTGTCGCCGCTCAGTATTCTCTCCCGAAGCTGCTCCACGGCCTGAGGTTCCATGCTGCCCACCACGACGTCGCGCACCGCCAACGGTGCTTCCTGCTTCAGGATCGCAGGGAGGTTCGGCTGGGCATATTCGAGCCGCAGGCGGAACGGCTGGCCGGGCCGAACGTAGTCGTTGAGGTCGAACAGGAAGGCAGCGTCGCGTCCGGCGCCCGAAGTGTTCGTGCCGTACGAGTCTGCGAACATCGTCATCCACGCCTGGTGGTCCTCGCGGTACCAGGAGAAGTGGTACTTGCCTTCGGCGAAGTCGAAGAACGGCGCCTTGTTGAGCAGCCGCGGCCGAGAGAACATTTCGGTGAGTGGTTGGTCGTCAACAAACACCCGCAGTACCCAGTTGCACCCACCGCCCTTGCTGCCGGGCACATGCAGACGCGCTTCGAGCGACAGCACGGGATGCTCGTCGCCGGTGCCCGGCGCCGTCACCAGCTTCGCCCAGTCTGCCTCAGGCCGAACCAGGACTTCCTCGCCTTGAACGACGGTCACGTTCTGCACGTCGGCAGGCTGAGCTGGGGCGAGGACCGGCAACCAGCACAGGGCTCCTGCCCACGCCAAGAGTCGAGGTCGGCTCACTTTGTGCATGTTCTCCCTCACTTCAGGTCCTGGCGTCAGTACTGCGTCAGCCCCTCCTCCCAGGCGAGGCGCACGGCTTCCGAGAACTCCTCGGGTCGGAGCGGCCGAGCGATCTCCGGGTGCTGTTGCGCCCGGAAGCAGGGCCGGTACTGGTCCATGAGGTTGACGTAGGCGTTGGGCGACAACGCCTTCACGACAAACCGGGCGACGTCGCGGGTGCCGGCGAGAGCGTTGGGGAGGACGAGGTGGCGGATGATCATTCCGCGCTGGGCCAAGCCGTCGTCGTCACACACGAGGTCGCCGACTTGACGGTACATCTCCCTGAGTGCTGCCTTGGCCACGTCCGGGTAGTCGGGCACCCCCGACAGTCGCGCGCCGACTGCGGCATCGGCGTACTTGAAGTCCGGCATGTAGAGGTCGAAGACGCCGTCCAGCAGCTTGAGGGTCGCAACCGATTCGTAGCCGCCGCAGTTGTACACCAGCGGGACGCTGAGTCCTTGTTCGGCGGCGAGGGCGATCGCCTGGAGCAGTTGCGGGGTGACGTGGGTCGGCGTGACGAAGTTGACGTTATGGCAGCCCCTCTGCTGCAGGGCGAGCATCGTGCGGGCGACGTCCTCGGGGCTGGCGCGGTAGCCCTCGCCGCCGTGGCTGAGCTCGTAGTTCTGGCAGAAGAGGCAGGCGAGGTTGCAGCTTGCCAGGAAGATCGTCCCCGAGCCGCCATAGCCAACCAGCGGCGGCTCCTCGCCGTAGTGCGGCACGGCGCTGGCGATCCGCAGTTCGTCGCCGAGCCGGCAGGCGCCCTGTTCGCCCGCGAGTCGGTTCACCCCGCACCGCCGAGGGCAGAGCCGGCACCCGCGCAGCAGTTCGCGGGCGGCGGCAGCGCGATGGTGGAGCTCGCCTGAGTCGACGAGTTCGAGGTAGGCTGGTCGGAACGGCCGGGTGTGTGCCATCGTGGTCGCCAGATACCTTACCTCGCGGCCGCGGCCGTGGCAACGGGCGCACAGAGCGGCGCCGCCCCACAGGATGGTCGCCAGAATCGTCACCAGACACGTGGACGGTCGCCACGGCTTGGCGTATCATTAGGTCTTCCCCGGCGAGCGCATTTTCCCGCGAAGGTGAGCGGACGGTTGTCCGAGCGTCGCCGGGCGGAAGGAGGCACCGGAATGTCGGACAAGATCCGCTTCGCGATCATCGGCTGCGGTCAGGTCGGCCAGACCATGGGGGGCACGGATGTGTACAACGGGATCGGCGAGTGGCACGCCCACTACCTCACCGAGCTGGAAGACGCCGAGCTGGTGGCGGTGGCGGACCTGAAGGAGGAGAACGCGAGGGCCCTGGCGGAGAAGTTCGCCGTGCCCAGCTACTACGCCGACATACAGGCACTGCTTGCCCGGGACGACCTCGACGTGGTCAACGTCTGCACTCCCAGCGGCACCCACGGGAAGATCGCAGTCGAGTGCGCCCGCGCCGGGAAGAACGTCATCGTCGAGAAGCCGATGGACATCCGCCCGGAACGCTGCGCCGAGATGATTGCCGCGGCCGACGCGGCGGGCGCCAAGCTCAGCGTCATCTTCCCGCAGCGGTTCAAGCAAGGCACCCGGAAAGTCAAAGAGGCGCTGGACGCCGGCGCTCTTGGGAAGCCCCTTGTCGGCAATGCCTTGTGCCGCCGGTACCGCACCCAGTCGTACTACAGCGAGAGCAACTGGCGCGGCACTTGGGCCGGCGACGGCGGCGGGGCACTGATGAACCAGGGCATCCACGTGATCGACTGTTTCCTGCACCTGATGGGCGAGGTCGCCTCCGTGGCGGCGCACTGCGGCACACTTGGTCACGAAGGACTCGAGGTGGAAGACACCGCCGCGGCGGTGCTCCGGTTCAAGTCCGGCGCGATCGGCGTCATCGAGGGAACGACTTGCGCCTACCCCGACTTCGGCGACCGGCTCGACATCCACGCTGAGAAAGGCTCGGTCGTCCTCGAGATGGGCAAGCTGTCGCGATGGGAGCACATGGACGAGGCGCACCGGTTCGACCCGGCGACGCTCACCGAAGCTACGGGTGAGTTCATCGGCCACAAGTTCGTGTTCCAGGATATGATCGACGCCATTCGCGAAGACCGGCCGCCCAAGGTTGACGGCCGCGAAGGGAAGCGGTCGGTGGAAGTCATCTGCGCCATTTATCAGTCGTCGCAGGAAGGGCGTGAGGTTGCCCTCGCGTAGGAGATCCGCCCACTCCGCGTTCATGCGAGAGACGTAGGGGCAGACCTGTGGGTCTGCCCCGGCCCGGCGGCACGCACGTCTACCCCTGCCGGGGCGGGCACGCAGGCGCCGCCCCTACGCCCGCGGTCCGCAACCTCCAAGGAGAACCAAATGATCACTCAAGTCGGACACACAGCGTACGTCGTGCAGGACATCGAGGCCGCCCGCCAGTACTACTGCGAAAGGCTTGGGCTGGAAGAAGCGTTCCAGCTACACAAGGACGACGGGACGCTATGGATCGTGTACCTGAAGGCGGGTAAGGGCACCTTCATCGAGCTGTTCCCCACCTCGGGCTTTGAGCCCAGCGACGCCAACGTCAGTTACAGGCATCTGTGCTTGCTCGTGGACGACATGGAGGCAACCGTCGCTGAGATGAAGGCCCGCGGGGTGAAGTTCACCAGCGAGATCAACCAGGGCAAGGACGGCAACACTCAAGCGTGGACACGCGATCCGGACGGCAACCAGATCGAGTTGATGCAGATCGCGCCGGACTCGTTGCAGGCGCAGGCGTCTTGCTCGTAGAGTGTGCTGCGACGCGCAACCGGCTTGCGCCTGCCCTTCCGGATCCTCGGAGGTGAGCCTCAATGGACATTCCTCGGTTTGCCGTCGTCGGCCTGGGCGGCTTCGCGAAGATGCACCTGCGCTACGTGCAGGACGCGGTGGAGGCCGGACTGGGGCGGCACGTCGCTCAGGTGGCAATTCCGGCGGACCGGGAGCTGTTCGCGGAGGAGGTGGCAGCGCTGAGGGCGCAAGGCGTCGAGATCTTCTTGTCGCTCCGCGAGATGCTCGCCGAGGCGCGCGAGCGGATCGACGTGACGTGTATTCCCACCGGCACGCCCTTGCACCGGCCGATGGCTGTCGCGGCGTTGGAGGCGGGGACGAACGTGTTGGTGGAGAAGCCCGCGGCGGGCTCGATCCAAGATGTGGGCGCCATGATCCGGGCGCGGGACGCCGCCGGGAAACTGTGCGCCGTCGGGTACCAGCACATCTACCGACCCGACACGCAGCAGCTCAAGCAATGGGTGTGCGAGGGCAGGTTCGGCGCAATCAAGCGGGTGAAGAGCTTCGGGTGCTGGCCGCGGAACGCCGACTATTACCAGCGCAACGGCTGGGCGGCACGCCTCGCCCTGCAGGACACGTGGGTGCTGGACAGCCCGCACAACAACGCCCTGGCGCACGCCGTCAACGCCATGTGCTATGTGGCGTGCAGTCGGCCCGGTGAGTCACTCGTGCCGACCGCAGTGCTGGCGGAGCTGTACCGGGCGAACCCCATCGAGTCGGCCGATACCACTGTGTTCCGGGCGGACACGCGGGAGGGCGTGGAGGTCTTCTTCGCCGTCAGCCATTGCACGGACCGGTTGCTCAACCCGACAACGGTCTTCGAGACGGACCAGGCCCGAATCGAGTGGACTTACGCCGGCGACACTACCATCTGCTGGCACGACGGCGCGACAGAGCACTCCGAGGGTCCCGGCAACGTGCGCCGCGTGGCGGAGGACGTTGCCCAGGTGCTGTTGGGGCGGAAGAAGTCGCTGTACTGCCCGCTGGAAGTCGCCCGTGCGCAGACGCTCTGCATCTGCGGAACGTTTGAGTCATCGGCCATCCACGAGCTGCCGGAGGGGCTGCGAACGGTGGACGCCAAAGGCTTCACCGCCGTCCGCGGAATGACCGAGGCCGTTGTGGAGGCATTCGAGGAGGCGGCGCTCTTCTCCGAACTGGGCGTCGAGTGGGCGCAGTCCGGGGAATCGGTATCGCTGGAGGGGTACGACTACTTCCCGACGTTCCGGCGGCAGGTCGGCGGGTGAGGAGGGGGGGAGTTGGGAGGCTGGAAGGGCCGGGAGCTCGCCGTGCTTCCAGCCTTCCGCTCTTCCGCCCTTTCGGGGCGTCTCAATGATGGAACAGCCGCACGCCGGTGAACACCATCGTCATCCCGTACTCGTTGGCGGCGGCGATCACCTCTTCGTCGCGAATGGAGCCGCCGGCCTCGGCGACGTACTTCACCCCGCTGCGGGCCGCCCGGTCGAGGTTGTCGCGGAAGGGGAAGAAGGCGTCGGAGCTGAGCGCCACGTCAGTGACCTGGTCGAGCCAGGCGCGCTTGTCGGCTTCGGTGAGCGGTGCCGGCACTTGGTCAAAGCTGGCCTCCCACGCCGCTTTCTCCGCACCCTCCACCGCGCCGAGCAGGTACTGCTCGATGGCGTTCATCCGTTCGGGGCGGCCGACCGCGCCCTTGAACGGCAGACCGAGCACCTGCGGGTGTTGCCGGAGCGACCAGATGTCTGCCTTCGACCCGGCCAAGCGCGTGCAGTGGACGCGCGCCTGCTGCCCGGCCCCCACGCCGAGGACCTGGCCGTTGGCGGAATAGGCGACTGAGTTCGATTGCGTGTACTTGAGCGCGAGGGTGGCGACGGTCAGGTCGCGTTTGGCGGACTCCGGCAGGTCCCTGCACTCAGTGACGACGTTGCTGAAGAACTCGTCGGTGACCACGAAGTCGTTCCGCTTCTGTTCGAGCGTCACGCCGAAGATCTCCTTCTGCTCGACTTCCGGCGGCTGGTAGCTTGGATCGATCTCCAAGACGCAGTACTTGCCTCCCCGCTTCTCCTGCAGGAGCGCCAGCGCGCCCTCCTCAACGCCGGGGCAGATGAGCCCGTCGGAGACTTCGCGCCGCAGTAACGTAGCGGTCTGTACGTCGACGGGATCGCTCAGCGCGACCCAGTCGCCAAACGACGCCATCCGGTCGGCGCCGCGCGCCCGGGCGTAGGCCGTGGCCAGCGGCGACAGCTCGAGGTCGTCGACAAAGCACGCCTGCGCCTCCGCGTCGGTCAGCGGCGTGGCAACCGCCGCGCCCGCCGGGCTTACGTGCTTGAAGGAGGTCGCCGCCGGCATCCCAAGGGTCTGCTTCAGCTCGCGCACCAACTGCCAAGCGTTAAGCGCATCCATGAGGTTGATGTAGCCCGGGGCGCCATTCAGCACCTTGAGGGGAAGCTCCCCCGAGCGCATGAAAACGCGAGCGGGCTTCTGGTGCGGGTTGCAGCCGTAGCGCAGTGGCAGTTCAGTGATGCTCATTGGATACCTCCGAGTCGATGGTCGGGGGGATGAAGGGAGCGCGAAGGGAGGAATCGGGGAACCAGAGCCGGGCTGGTTGTTTCCTTGTCTCCCTTGCCCCGCCTTCTCGAATCCTCCTGCCAGCGTGCTCCAGAGAACTCAGTCTGGCAGGATCTCGAGGTCCGGTCGCGTCTCCGCGAGATTCACCAAGTACCGCCCCAGCTTGTCCCGCACGCCTTTGGACAGGTTGATGAAGGCGATGCCGTTCCTGAACTTGCCCAGTGACCCGGTGGGCTGCGAGCGAACCAACTGCCCGACGACATCCACCTCCAGGTCCGGCATCTCGACATGCACCAACAAATGGCTGCCCGTGGCGAGATTGTCCCGGGAGGTGAACAGCATGCCGCCCGCACTGAGATCAGCCAGTTTGCTCCAATCGGGCTCCCGGCGGATCACGCTGTCAGGGTTGAGGACTTCGTATTCTATCGACAGGTCGCCGGCGATCCGCACGTAGCGGCGGCGCTCCAGCTTGTAGCATTCGTGCTCGACGAAGAGCTTGACCAAGCCGGCGTCGAACTGAGCGCCGGCGTTATCGGTCAGGAGCTTGATGGCGTCGGGAACGGGCATCGGCTTCTTGTAGGGGCGGTCGTACGCCACCAGCGCGTCGAACACGTCGACGATGGCGAGGATCTTGGCGAGCACAGGCAGCTCTTCGCCGCGGTAGCCCGAGGGATACCCGTTGCCGTCGATACGCTCGTGATGTGAGCCGGCAACCAGGGGGATGTCCCGCATCGCGCGCGGATAATGGATCTCCTCCAGGATCTCACGAGTGTAGGCGGCGTGCAACTTCATGAGTGCGTACTCGTCATCCGAGAACCGCCCCGGCTTGCCCAGGATCTCGTCCCGAATGCCGATCTTGCCGACATCGTGCAGCCCGGCGGCAAACTCGAGCTTCTGCAGGTCCTCCCGGCCCAATCCGGCGATCTCGCCCAGTTTGAGCGCGTAGAAGGTAACCCGCTCCGAGTGCCCGGCGGTGACAGGGTCCTTGGCGTCAATGGCCGCCGCCAGTGTCTGCACCAGATCTCGTTGGAGCGTCTCCCGCTCGACGTTGAGTCGGGCGTTCTCGATGGCAATGGCGGCGATGGAGGCCAACGCCTCAAGCAGCCGCACCTCTCTGTCAGCGAATAGGCCGGCTGCGTGGTTCAGCGATTGGAGCACGCCCACCAAGTCGCCGTCCGGATTGGTCAGCGGCACAGCCAGCACATTGTGAGTGTGGAACCCGGTCTTCTTGTCCACCTCCGGGTTGAACAGTGGCGATTCGTACGCGGCCGGGATGTTCAGCGGCTGTCGACTCCGCGCTACCTCTCCGGCGATCCCCCGTCCCAGCGGCAGCCGGATCTCCTTGACCTCCGCTTCCTCAGCGACGAAACTCCACAGTTCGTCGGTTTCCTCATCAAACAAGAAGAGCGTGGAGCGTTCAGCCCCCACCACGTCCGTGGCGTCACGGACGATCAGGTTCAGCAGCGAGTCCAAGTCGCGCTCGCGGGTCAATCGACGAGTGACGTCGATGAGAGTGAATACCTGTTCCTCGGTGAGGCCCGATTGAGGTGCGGTCATCTCACTTGCTCCAGCGTCAGGGGTGACCTTCATATACTCGCGAAGGTTAGGAATACACCGAAGTGGAAGTTCGCAGAACTTCACCGGCAGGCGTGCAGCAGACGTAGGACAGAGGGTATTCTCCCAGACGGAGCCGAAGTCGCACCGGGACTTCGGTGTGTTCTTAACCTTCGCGAGTATAACATGCCAGAATCGGCGCCGGAACGCAACCCCGCCCGCGCCTTTGCTGGGCCCGCGCGGCGGCCGTCGCCCTTGCTCGGCCGTGCCCTTGGCCGAAGCTGCTGTCCAAGTCGGCTGCCGTGTGCTACACTCGGCAGGCATTCGTCGTCACCCTGTGGACATGAGCGAACAGCCCCCTCGAGACGTCATCCTCGGCACCGCCGGTCACATAGACCACGGCAAGACAGCCCTGGTTGAGACCCTGACCGGCATCAACACCGACCGGCTCCCCGACGAGCAGCGGACCGGGATGACCATCGACCTCGGGTTCGCCCACCTGGACCTGGGAGCGACCCGGATCGGGGTCGTCGATGTGCCCGGACATGAACGGTTCATCCGGAACATGGTGGCCGGGGCGACGGGGGTGGACTTGGCACTGCTGGTCATTGCCGCCGACGATTCGGTCATGCCGCAGACGCTGGAGCACCTGGAGACCCTCGAACTGCTGGGCGTCACGGAGGGCGCCATCGCCCTCACCAAGGTGGACTTGGTGTCGGAGGCGAGACGGGAGGAAGTAACAGAGGAGATCCGGGAGTGGATGGCCGACACCGCCTTCGCCGAAGCCGCCATCGTTCCCGTCTCCTCGGTGACCGGTGAGGGACTGGAGGCGCTCAAGCAAGCCCTGACGCCGCTGGTGGAGGCCGCGCGCCGCAAAGCTGTGGGCGCCGTGTTCCGCCTGCCGGTGGATCGGGTGTTCACCATCAGCGGCGCCGGTACGGTGGTCACCGGCTCGGTCACGGCCGGCTTGGTCCGCCTCGGGGACACGGTGGAGGTTGCTCCGTTGCAGCGGCGGGTTCGCGTGCGAGGCATCGAGCGGCACGACGCGCCGGCGACGGAAGCCCATGCCGGCCAACGAGCTGCGCTGAACCTCGCCGGCATCGATTACCACGAGGTGGAACGCTCGCACGAACTCTCAACCCCCGGCTACTTGGAGCCCGCCAGGACGTTCGACGCGTGGATCCGCTGTCTCCCCAGCGCGCCACAGGCGTTCAGACTGCAGTCGTCGGCCCACCTCTGCCTCGGCACCGGGGACACGCTGGCCCGACTTGTCCCACTGGAGACCGACGAGCTGAAGCCAGGGCAGTCGGGTCTCGCCCAGCTCCATACAGATGAGCCGGTAGTGGCCGACCACGGCCAGCGGTTCATCCTGCGCAGCGCCGCCTCCGGCCGCGTGGTCGGTGGCGGGCGCGTCCTGCGGCCGGTGTCACGGAAGCGGCGACGCAACGACTCGGCACGCAATCAGGCGCTGCGTGTTCTCGCCGAAGGGGACGAGCGGGCGCGCGTGTTGGAGACGCTCCGGTTGGCGGGCACCCAGCCGCAGCCGCCCTTGACCGTCTGTCGCGACGCCGGCGTCTCTCCTCAGCGGCTGACGGAACTGCTTGCGGAGCTGGCGGCAGCCGGCGAGGTGGTCAGTCTGGGCGTGGGCGGCCAGGAAGCCCTGCTGCCGGCGGCCGTATTGGGTGAGTTGGAGACGTTGTGCCTCCAAGCCGCCCGCGAGTTCCACCGGGCGCGGCCGCTGGAGCCGGGCATCCCGGAGGCGCAACTGCGTAGCCAAGTTTCGCGCCGGGTCCCCGAGTCGCTCTGGTCGGCGCTGCGAGACCGACTTCTGCAGGTCGGCAAGCTGAAGCGCGTCAGCGACCGACTGACGCTGCCTGAGTTCCACGTCGAGCTGACCGCGGAGAAGCAGCGACTGAAGGACTCGCTTCTGCGGCAGATTCGCGAGGGCTGGTTCGGTCCGCCGGCAATGGGTGACCTCTCGACCCCACCGGGCACGAAGCCGGAGGACTGCCGCGCCCTCCTGGAACTGCTGCAACTCGAGGGGCACCTCGTCAAGGTGGCTCCCGACCTGTGGCTTGAGACCGCAGCGCTGACCCAGGCCAAAGAGCGGCTCGCCGCCGAGATAGCGCAGGTTGGACCCCTGTCCATCGCGCAGATCCGTGACGTGCTGCAGACCTCGCGCCGATATGCGGTGCCGCTGTGCGAGTACTTCGATCGCGTTCGGTTCACCCGACGAGTCGGCGACACCCGCCGGCTGGCGTCACCGGAAGGGCGAGACCATGGATGAGACGGCCGTGCAAGCCACGCTTAGCCAACTGCCCGCAGTGAACGAGATACTGGGCGAGTCCGACGTCGTCGGCCTGATCGAGCGGTTCGGCCGCGACCCGGTGGCGACCTCCGTCCGGCGCGAACTGGAGGAGACGCGCGGGGCACTCCGGGCCGATCCGGCGGCTACCGTGCCGACCGCGCCCGAACTCGCACAGCAAGTGCGCGCCTGGTTTGCCCGCGAGGAGCGACCCAATCTCCGCCGCGTGCTCAACGCCACCGGCATCGTGCTGCACACCGGACTGGGACGCGCGCCGCTGGCGGCGGAGGCGCTTCAGGCGGTTCAGGAGAACGGCGGCTACTGCAACCTCGAGACTGACCTGGAGTCGGGCAAGCGCTCCCACCGAGGGGACAGCGTGCGGGAGCTTCTCTGCGAGTTGACCGGTGCGGAGGCGGCGACGGTGGTCAACAACAACGCTGCGGCGACGGTGCTCACACTGCGCGCGTTAGCCGCCGGCCGCGAAGTCCTCGTCTCGCGCGGCCAGCTCATCGAGATCGGCGGCTCGTTCCGACTGCCCGACATCATGGAGACGAGCGGAGCCCTCTTGCGGGAGATCGGCACGACCAACCGAACCCACCGGTCCGACTATGAACAGGCATTGTCGGAACGCACAGCACTGCTCCTGCGCGTGCATTCCAGCAACTACCGGGTCGTCGGCTTCGTCAAGAGCACCCCGTTGGTCGAACTCGTCGAGTTGGCGCGCCGAGCCGGCGTCCGCGTGGTGGACGACATCGGCAGCGGCGCGCTGTTCGACATACCCGGTCTAACCGGGGGGCACGAGCCCCTTGCCCGCGAGAGCGTTGCGGCCGGGGCGGATGTCGTCCTCTTCAGTGGCGACAAGCTTCTGGGCGGGCCGCAGGCGGGGATCATCGTGGGCACGGCCGACTGCGTGGAACTCATCGAGCGGGACCCGCTCATGCGCGTGGTGCGCGTCGACAAGCTGGCGCTTGCTGCACTCGAAGCCACGCTGCGACTCCACCGTGATCGACAGCTTGCCCTGACCCGGATTCCACTCTACCAGATGCTGTCACAGACGGAGGCCCAACTCCAGCGACGCGCCAAGGCGCTGCGGCGACGGCTGCTGCGAATGCTCCCCGGACTGGACTGCCAAGTCGTCCGCACGGCCTCCTTCGTTGGTGGAGGGTCGGTGCCCGCGGAGGAGATGCCCTCCTCCGCAGTGGCGATCCGCCCCACGGGTCTGTCGTTGGACGAGGCCGCTCGGCGACTGCGAACGGGCAAACTCGCCGTCTTCCCCCGCCTCGAGCAGGACCAACTGCTGTTCGATCTCAGGACTATTCAGCCGGGCGAGGAGGCGGCCCTTGCGACCGCGCTCGCCAGCGCAGTGACTGAGGAAATCGCCGTCCGCGGTGCGCGCTGATTTTTCGCCGCAGAAGGACTCCCCCAGCCAGGGCGCGAATAACCGGAGCCGGCGGACGCGAGCCCGTCTACTCTTAGGTCAAGCCGCCCCTTCGGGGACGGCCCAACACCTGCCGAATATTGGGACGCGTCCGCCATTCTCCCTTGTCGGTCCGACGGAAGTGCGATGAGTCTGGTGACTCGCCTGGACTTCAAATCCAGTGTGGGGTCTCACAAAGGTCCTAGGTGGGTTCGATTCCCATGCACTTCCGCCATCTCCTCCTCTTCTGGCCGGAGAGAGGAGTAGTTCCCGTCTCCCTGCCGGGCCGAGAACTACACCGTGGGCAAGCAGTTGGTGGCAACTGCCTTGAAGTTCCGCCCCTCGGCTCAGCGTGCTGTTTGCCTTCTCCGTGAGACCCTCTGCGGGCCGGGGTCAACGGGCACGAGGAAGGCACGACGGAAGTCGACAGAAGGAGTCGTACCGCCATGCGAAACCGTTCAGTTCGTATCCCCCTGCGTGGGGTCGGTCTGTGGATGTTGGGCAGTATCCTCGCCGCAAGCTCCGGGGCCTTCGCCCAGGATTCCGGGAGTGCCGCAAACACCATTCCACCCATCTGGTGGCTCGCCCCGCTGGGGTCGCTCATCGCGTTGGTGTTTGCCGCGGTGCTCTACAAGAACATCATGGGTCGCAGCGAAGGCGACGACTCCATGAAGGAAATCGCTGAGGCCGTGCGGTCGGGCGCGTACGCGTATCTTCGCCAGCAGTACAAGATCGTCCTGTATGTGTTCTGCGGGCTGTTCGTGCTGTTGCTGTTCGTTGCGTTCGCGCTCAAGTATCAGTCGCGTTGGGTGCCGTTCGCATTCCTGACGGGCGGGTTCTTCAGTGGGCTCTGTGGCTGGCTCGGGATGAAGACAGCCACCAACGCCAGCGCCCGGACAGCGCAGGCCGCCAAAGAGAGCCTCAACGCCGGCCTTCAAGTCGCGCTTCGCGCCGGAGCCGTCATGGGTCTGGTAGTTGTCGGGTTCGGGTTACTCGACATCTGCCTCTGGTTCCTGGTCCTCTACAAGCTGGTCCCCGTCCTCGGCGGGACCGCGCTGTCTCTGGAAGAGATCACGGTGACGATGCTCTGCTTCGGCATGGGCGCCAGCACCCAGGCGTTGTTCGCCCGCGTCGGCGGCGGCATCTTCACGAAGTCGGCTGACGTGGGGGCTGATCTGGTCGGGAAGGTCGAAGCGGGCATCCCCGAAGACGACCCGCGGAACCCGGCGACCATCGCCGACAACGTGGGCGACAACGTCGGCGACGTAGCCGGAATGGGGGCGGACCTCTACGAATCCTACTGCGGCTCGATTCTCGCCACGGCGGCCCTGGGAGTGGCCGCGGCCACGGGGCAACAGGACTTGCAGATTCGGCTGTTGGCGACACCCATGGTCATCGCGGGCATCGGCTGCGCGCTGTCGGTTCTCGGCATCTACGCTGTCCGCTCCGGAGAGAAGGCGACCCAGCGCGAACTGCTGGGCGCATTGGGCCGCGGCGTAAACCTCAGTTCGCTGGGGATCCTGATTGCCTCCGCCGGCGTAGTCTACTTCCTGCTTCCGGGCCACTTTGGCATCTTCGGCTCCATCGTCGCCGGACTGGCAGCCGGCATCCTCATCGGCAAGGCGACCGAGTACTACACCTCCGATGAGTACAAGCCCACCCAACGCATCGCCGACCAGGCGCTGACCGGGCCGGCAACCGTCATCATCAGCGGAATGGCCACCGGGATGCAGTCCACGGCCGCGCCCGTGCTCATCGTCTGTGTCGGTACTTTGCTCGCCTACGGCTTGGCCGGTGGGTTCGGCGGCGACTCGCAGTCGATGGCGTGGGGGCTCTACGGGATCGGCATCGCCGCTGTCGGGATGCTGTCAACGCTCGGCATCACCCTGGCGACAGACGCCTACGGCCCCATCGCCGACAATGCCGGCGGCAACGCCGAGATGACCCATCAGAAGCCACAAGTTCGGGAGCGGACCGACGCCCTCGACTCACTGGGCAACACCACCGCCGCCACTGGCAAAGGCTTCGCCATCGGCTCGGCAGCACTGACGGCGCTGGCGCTGTTGGCGGCCTACATCGAGGAACTCCGCATCGGGATGGAGCGCGTCGCCCTCAAAGTGGGCGAAGGCACGGCCCAAGTGCTCGGCGGCGGGCACGACCTGATCGCGCGGGGCGGTCAGGCCTTCATGAAACTGGGCGAGGGGTGGAACGATACCGTGGCCGTCAAAGACGCCACGCTCACGAATTTCATGGAGTTCTACAGCGTGCACCTGATGAACCCGAAGGTGCTCGTCGGGATGCTCCTCGGCAGTATGATGGTGTTCTTCTTCTGCGCGCTCACCATGCAGGCCGTTGGTCGCGCCGCCGGGGCCATGGTAGACGAAGTTCGCCGCCAGTTCCGCGAGATCGCCGGCATCATGGAAGGCAAGGCCAAGCCTGACTACGCCCAGTGCGTTCAGATCGCCACGCAAGGCGCGCAACACGAGATGATCGCGCCTGCACTGCTGGCCATCGCGGTCCCGCTACTGACGGGTGTGATCCTCGGGGTCCCCGGCGTCATCGGGCTGCTGGTCGCCGGCACCTCCACCGGCTTCGCCTTCGCGATCATGATGGCGAACTCCGGCGGCGCGTGGGACAACGCCAAGAAGTACATCGAGCGCGGCGCCCATGGCGGCAAGGGCTCGGAGGCCCACAAAGCCAGCGTGGTCGGCGACACGGTGGGAGATCCGTTCAAAGACACCTCCGGTCCCTCGCTGAACATCCTCATCAAGCTGATGAGCATGGTGGCGGTGGTGTTCGCTGGGGTAACGGTCGCCTTCGGACCGGTCGTCTCCAAGCTGCTCGGCATGCAGTGATCGTCCTTCGGCGGGAACGCCTGACGCCAGGACCTCCACCGGCTTCGCGGGCTGCGCCCCTCGCGGCGAGCGCGCTGAAGCTCCCGGAGGTAGGGCAACTCCATGACGGCCGGCAGTCGCTCCGCCGCCTCTCGTCCTGGTCCGGCCGCGGGCTCACCGGTTGCACCCCTTCACCGCCTGTGCTATACTTCGCCTGCTTAGCCCTCCGGTCGCCCGCACGTGGGAGTTTGCCCTGTGAACATCGATCTGGACCGTCTCGCCGAACTCGTCAACCTCTTCAAAGGGGCGCGGATCAGTGAGTTGACCATCCGAGACGGGGACGATTGCATCACCCTCAAGAAGTCTCTCGTTTGCTCGCCGCAGAGCGGGACCGCCGCCAGCGCTCCTGCAGCTCCTCCTGCCCCGGCAGACACACTCCCGGCTCGTCGGGAGGCGGAAGAACCGGCTGCCGAGACAGCGGCCGCCGAGCTGGAGACTACCCGCTATGTGACCGTGAAAGCGAACATGGTCGGCACGTTCTCCCTGGGCGAGAAGCCGGGCGGCGAGCCGCTGGTGCGCGTGGGGCAGCAGGTAGAGACCGGGCAGGTGGTCTGTACCATCGAGTCCATGAAGCTCGTCCACGAAGTGCACACGTCTGCCGCAGGGACGGTTGTCCAGATTCTGGCAGAAGACGGCCAGCCCGTCGAGTACGGCAGCGACCTGATGCTGATTGAGGCAGAGGGCGGCTCCGGGAGGGATTGAGCTGTGAGACGTCGCGATTGCGTCCGACCTGCAAGTGAAGGACAGACGCTCATCGGTCTGCTTGCCGTGATCGTCATCATCTCCATCATGGCGGTGGTGTTCCTGAAGCCTGGTGGCGATGGCCGCAACAAGGGCAAGTCGATGCCCACGCAGGTCAAGGAACGTGCGCAGGGCGTCGAATGCAAGAACAACCTCAACCAGCTCCGCCAAGCCATCATGATGATGACGCAGACCGACGAGGCCAAGCCGAAGTCGCTGAGGGAGATCAGCGGCATCCCGGAGTCCATGTTCAGTTGCCCGGTGGGAGGGCAGCCGTACCAGTACGACCCCAGTACGGGGCAGGTCCGCTGCGTCTGTCCGGGGCACGAACGGTACTGAGCGCGCTTGGGCCGGCCGCGCGCCTGACGCGGCGAGAGGCACCCACCCGCAGCCCCAGCGTCGCGCGGGTGCCCTTCGCCCTGAAGCCGCCGTCGCGAGTCAACAGCCCAACTGAGACCGTCCGAGGGAGTTGCCGAATCCCGTGTTTGATCGTGTTCTGATCGCCAATCGAGGCGAGATCGCTGTCCGGATCATCCGTGCCTGCCGCGAACTGGGAGTCCGCACCATCGCTGTGTATTCTGCAGCCGACGCCGACTCGCTGCACGTGCGATTGGCGGACAAGGCCCTGTGCATTGGGCCGCCGCCCGCACGAGACAGCTACCTGAATGTGCCCAACCTCATTGAGGCTGCAGTGATTACCGGGGCGGATGCCATCCACCCGGGGTACGGCTTTCTGGCTGAGAACGCCAACTTCGCGGAGGTCGTCGAGCGCTGCAAACTCAAGTGGATCGGCCCCCCGGCTTCCGCCATCGAGCAGATGGGCGACAAGGCCTCCGCGCGCAACCTGATGGCTGGCGCTGGCGTGCCCATCGTGCCAGGCTCGCGCGAGCTGGTCAAGAGCAACGAGCAAGCCGCCTCGGAAGCAAGGGAGCTGGGCTATCCGGTCATCATCAAGGCCTCGGCCGGCGGCGGCGGCAAAGGGATGCGCGCCTGCCAGAACGAGAGCGAACTTCTCAAAGGGATGGCCGCCGCACGCGCGGAGGCGGAGGCCGCCTTTGGCAGTGGCGATCTGTACCTGGAGAAGTACATTGCTGAGCCGCGGCACGTGGAAGTCCAACTCCTGGCCGACGCCCACGGCAACACGGTGCACTTGTGGGACCGCGACTGCTCCATCCAGACGGCGCGCCACCAGAAGATGCTGGAAGAAGGTCCCTCGCGGCTCCCGACCAACACTCGGTCAAAACTGGGTGAGGCGGCTGTCAAGGGCGCGCGCGCGGTGGGGTACACCAATGCCGGCACCATGGAGTTCTTGGTGGACCACCGGAACAACTTTTACTTTATGGAGATGAACACCCGCATTCAGGTCGAGCATCCGGTTACCGAGATGATTACCGGCATCGACTTGGTCAAGGAGCAGATCCGGGTGGCGGCTGGCGAGAAGCTCTCGTTCCGCCAGCGCAACATCCACTGGACTGGCCACGCCATCGAGTGCCGGATCACCGCGGAAGATCCGGGGCGAAGCTTCGCTCCCTCGGCCGGCAAAGTCACCAACTACCTGCCGCCCGGCGGCCCGGGCGTGCGAATGGACAGTCACCTCTACCCCGGCTACGAGGTCCCGCCCTTCTACGATTCCCTGCTTGCCAAGATCGTCGTCCACGGCGCCGACCGAGACGAAGCGATCCGCCGAATGGAACGGGCACTGTCGGAGTGCGTGCTGGAAGGCGTGCGCACGACCCGACCGTTCCACGAGCGCATCCTCGCGAACCAGTTCTACCGTCGAGGCGAGGTCTTCACCAACTTCATCCAGCGACGCATGGACGTAGCAGGCTGAAGGCGGCGAGCACAACTCGGTTGCCTTTCGGTGACGCCCCCTTTCTCGCCCAACGTCCTGAGATTGCCAGCGCGCCCTGTCGCCTTCGCCCGCGGTACCACCGGTGTCTGAGGGGGAGGGTGCGGGCCTCCGCCCCGGATGCCAGGGCTACCGGCCGCAACCGACACTTCTCCTCGCGTTGCCGCTTCCAGCCGCACCGAGTCTCCTGTGGGTAAGCGACGTTCAGCCAGAGAACTGGCATTGAAAATCCTCTTTCAGATCGACGTGGGCAAGCTCCCCTTAGAGGAGGCCCTCGCCAACTCGTGCAACCTCGACGAAGACGACCCCGAGGTCCGCGCGTTTGCGGAGGCACTCGTCCAGGGAACCGTGGCGGAACAGGCGCGGGTGGACGAGATCATCAGTCGCTACGCCTCGGGTTGGGCCCTGGAGCGCATGGCCAATGTGGACCGCAACCTGCTGCGCCTGGCGCTCTACGAACTCCTGTTCCTGGAAGACATCCCCACCAGCGTCTCGATCAACGAAGCAGTAGACTTGGCGAAGCTCTACAGCACCGCCGAGTCTGGCCGCTTCATTAACGGCATCCTGGGCAACTTCGTGAGGCAGGGGGAAGCGGAACGGCTGCAGCTCGACCAAGCGGCGGTTCCCGACCCGGAGGCTGCCCCTGCGCCGGCCGAGGCGGCCGAAGTGCTGGAGCCGGAAGAGGCTCCGGCTATCGCCGCGGCGGCTGTCGAAGACCCCGAGTCGCCCCCTCACGAGGCTGCCTTAGAACACCAGCAGGAGAACACGCAATGAGTGCACGGATCATCGACGGCAAGGCCATCGCCGCCGACATCAGGCAGGAAGCGGCGGAGGCCGTCCGGACCTTGGTGGCGGCCGGCGGCCCGCGTCCGGGTCTGGCCACCGTCCTGGTTGGCGAAGACCCGGCTTCCCGGGTGTACGTTGGATCCAAGCAGAGGGCCTGCGAGGAGCTGGGCATCGAGTCCTTCGGGCACCATCTGCCGACCACGGCCTCTCAGGCTGAAGTCGAGGACTTGGTCTGCAGCCTCAATGCAGACCAACGAGTCCACGGCATTCTCGTGCAGCTTCCACTGCCGGCCGGTCTGGATGAAGAGCGGGTGCTGAACTCGATCTCTCTCGAGAAGGACGTGGATGGTTTCCACCCGCTCAACATCGGGCGCCTGGCGCAGAAGGGCCGCGACCCGTTGTTCATCCCTTGTACTCCGCACGGAGCACTGGTCCTGTTGGAGCGGTCCGGCGCCACGCTGCGCGGGGCCAACGCCGTGGTGCTCGGCCGGTCCAACATCGTCGGCATGCCCATGGCGCTGCTGCTCGTGCGCAACGACGCCACGGTGACCATCTGCCACTCCCGCACGAGCGATCTCCCCGCGGTCATCCGCCAGGCGGACATCCTGGTGGCGGCCGTTGGCAGACCCGAGATGGTGCGCGGAGACTGGGTCAAGCCCGGCGCCTACGTGATCGACGTGGGGATCAACCGCGTGGAAGACGCCACCCGGCCAAAGGGCTGCCGCTTGGTCGGGGACGTGGCGTTCGAGGAGGTCAAGGAGGTGGCGGGCGCGATCACACCCGTTCCCGGCGGCGTCGGGCCGATGACTATCGCGATGCTGATGCACGGCACTGTCGAAGCAGCCAAGCGGACCGCAATCAGCAACTGACGATGGACGCGCGCTGAGGCGAGCCCGGTCCCAAAGTGTGTGGGTTCTCGTGGTTGGAGGTTTGGCCGACACCGGAGGTAGTCGCCGCGAATTCGAACGGTTCGAGGTGATTCACGGGAGGCAGTTACGCAAGCGCAAGTGGGCGCGCAAGGTGGCGTCTGCCACCATCTGTTCGTTACTCGGTCTGATTCTGCCCCCGCCCAACGGATTTGCAGACCAGCAGAAGCCCCCGATGGGCGGGGTGGGCAATCAGGGGCGCTTCCGGTGCGGAAGCTCAGCCCGCAGGAAATGCGCTCGATCAAGGGTGCAGTGGGTCAGACGGGGTCGGCGTTCTCCTGGCAGGCCGATGCCGAGGCGGGGCCTTATTCTGCGGCGAACACCGCCAACGGCAACCACCTGACCGTCGTTCCGGTGGCGTCCTTCCCCAGCCGGGGCGGGGTTTCTGTCAGCTTCAGCCTCGCTCACAACTCCAAGGACAGCTACTCGGGTCCGGTGGGCGCTAACTGGACCCACAGCTATAGTCGCGAAGGTTAGGAATACACCGAAGTGGAAGTTCGCAGAACTTCACCCGTGGGCGTGTGGTGAGCACCCAACACACTGCTGTGCACGCAGAGGCGTCGAACTTGTGCACTAGCTTCGGTGTATTCCTAACCTTCGCGAGTATACAACACCCGGTTGGAGATCGACCCCAACACGGGCGACGTGACCTTGGTCGAAGGCGACGGTCAACGCAAGTTCTTCGTTCACAATGTGGACGA
>Ga0210049_1000281_pt1 | contig 40247 bp, 46 predicted proteins | sample CryGeyCG2014_300_2_FD_183964 | JGI IMG/M metagenome (GOLD analysis project Ga0210049, IMG submission 183964) | Groundwater microbial communities from aquifer - Crystal Geyser CG06_land_8/20/14_3.00 (SPAdes) (version 2) | ecosystem: Environmental > Aquatic > Deep subsurface > Groundwater | place... | reverse complement strand
GAAAAGAACTAAAGAATAAGCCAATACCTAAGGTAAGGCATAAAAGTAAAGAAGCAGCTCTTTTAACAGCAAATTACTGACATTTTTAATTTGCAATAAACCTGACATTTTTAACTTGCGTTCACACATTGGAAAGGTAATGTCAAATAAATTGTGTAAATTCATCTAACGGCTTATCCTCCCATTTGTTATTTAAGCGAGTAAGTATGGCATAGATTATCCGGTTTACACTGTCTTGGTTTGTAAAGCAACTCATCGGCCTTGTCCGCCTGCGTACTTCTCGGAATGCACGCTCTATAACATTCGTAGTCCTGATACGTTTGCGAATAAGTTTTCTATATTGCTCTTTTATAGGTATCTCCAAAAAATTAAGCAGTTCATCCAAGTCCTTTTCAATGCAATTGACGGCTTGAGGATATTTTCTACGCCAGTGATTCTTCCAGCGCTTGAATATTCTTACGGCTTCGCGCTTAGTATTAGCTTTGTAGATTTCCTTGGCTTCAGCCAAGACTTCTTTTTCATCGCTCTTTTTCAAGTATTTGGCCACATTGCGTAGCTTGTGTACCCAGCAATGCTGTCTTTTGGTATAAGCATAGACAACATCCAGCGCTGCATGCAACCCTTTGCAGCCATCAATGACAATAAGCTTAAGGTTTTCTCCTTTAAGGCCTCTTGAGTACAGGTCATTAAGGAAGGCCTCCCAGCAGTTTTGCGATTCTGACGAGGCGATCCTAAAGGAGATAAGCTCTTTTTTGCCGAAGACAGTGATACCATAGGCAACTAAGACTATCTTCTTTATTGCATGCAGGGAAGTTTTCACCTTAAGGGTAATGCCGTCGAGGAACAAGAATTGGTATTCATCGAGTAATTCTCTTTTATGGAACTCCTTGACCTTAACATCCAAGCTCTTTGTTACATTTGATACACAAGATGCAGAGAAGGTTGTTTCAAGAAGCGGCTTTAGAGCGCCTGAGACATCTCTGGTTGAGATACCGGCTAAGAATACATTGCATATCGCTTCGTTCACTGCGCGCTGCCTTCTCTGATAGCGTTGGAAAATACTTGTTTTATAGAGTCCTGTACGGGAACGCGGCACCTTTAGATTAACTATCGGCCCAAGTTCAGTGTCGAGAGAGCGCTCGTAATAGCCGTTTCGGTAATCGATTCTGTTTTTCGTTCTTTGGTAAGTTTCTCTGTCCATATAGCGAGTAATTTCATCCAGCATTGCCAGTTCCATTGTGTCTTTTAAGAGAGAGCGGGTATGCCGCTTGATATCCACCCAGAAGTTTGCATCTGTGCAAGAGTCAACAAATTCCTTTACGCGGCGCCACCTTTGTGTTACATTAGCGTCAAAGACTAAGTATTGCATAAGGCGTACTCCTTTCTCTGGAAGGGCAACTACTAATTGCCCAGGGTTAATAAAATATTCAAATATTCTTAAGAGAAGGATACGCCTTTTTTAATGAAATTTCAAAGAAAATGATTTTTGGCTCAAGGACTTAAAAAATTTGCCCTCTAATCTTTTCTTAGAGACACGATTTTTCCTTGAGTCATATAAAACCATTACTTCTTTGAAGCGAATTTACACAAGATTGAGTATACTACCTAATGGAAACTTCTGCTTGACATAACTCAATAATTATGATAAAGTTATATAAAATAAACCAGAAAACCAAAGGAGGTGAAAGATGAGTAATTGGCAGGTAGTCTTATTAGAACCAGCCAAGACAGTTGTCTCTCAGATTAGCCAATTCTTAATCAATGTACTTTTGGTGGTTGTTATTCTTGTCATCGGCTGGATTATTGCCAAAATCATCAAAACGCTGGTCGCAAAACTCTTAAGGACAATAAAACTTGACCAGCTATCCGACCGCATTGATTTGGATAACGTATTGGCAAAAGGGGGTATTAGCTATTCTCTCTCTGAGCTAATCGGCGTAATATGCTATTGGTTAACGCTTTTGATTACTTTTGTGGTTGCTATCAATGCCATAGGCCTTACAGTTGCTGCTGACCTCCTGAACAGGATAGTTCTTTATGTGCCTAATATCATTGCCGCGATATTCATTTTGATATTGGGTATGTTTGTGGCCACACTATTAAGCAATATAGTTAAGACTGCAGCTAATAATGCGGGTCTTTCCCAGGTAAAGCTTTTAGGCAAGATTGTCGAAGCAGTAATTTTAATCTTTGTGGTAATTATGGCTTTAGAACAGTTGGGTGTCGCTATTAAGATGACAGAAATAACCCTTGCTATTATATTGGGAAGCATTGGGTTAGCTTTGGCTTTAGCATTTGGCCTGGGATGCCGCGACCTGGCTGCAAAGTTTATTTCCGACCTGATTGAAAGTTTAAAATCAAAGAAGTAATATCGGTAATAAAATCTAAATTAACCCCCTATCATATTTAATAAGATAGGGGGTTAATTTTTTGAGTGCGTTTGAGGGTTTGAAGTTTGTAAGTGTATCTATATTAGCACTTTCGGCTGGCCGTTGGTGCAAGTACCGCGATATGATTTTAGGCATATTAAAGGGGTTAAGTGATTTAGAGTAAAGAAGTTGCGGAAAATTTCCATTGCTTGCAAACTATTTCTAATGTTGCATAATGTGAAGCAATGTTAAGCAATATAGAGGAAAACAGCGTTATTCAGTCCATTTCCATAATTTTAGAAACTAAATTTATAGTTGACATCTACTTGATACTATAGGAAATTATATTTACCCCGACTCGTAAGATATGCGGAAATTCTCTACGATAATTTCCGCATACTCATCGGGGTCTGCGCAAAATCGCCAGAAGCTTCGCCGAAGGCGATTTTGCTTGACAAAATAGTGGTTTATGGTAATTTATTACCATAAACATGGTGAAAAGATGATATCCTTACGTTCAAAAGTGGCGATAAAATTACTGGATTACTATTTTCTTAATCCGGATGCTCAAGTCTACATTAATGAGCTGGCAAGGATTTTAGATCTTGACCCTAAAAATACGGAAACCAAACTCAAAGAATTAGAGAAAGAAGGCCTTTTTAAAAGCGAATTTCGCGGAAAACAAAGATATTTTTTTCTTGCAAAAGATAACCCCGTTTTGGAACACTACCGCCAGATTTTCCTAAGGACCCATGGCATAGAAAAAAGGCTCAAAGATATGACAGGTAATATCAAAGGACTTAAGGAAGCTTATCTATTTGGCTCATACGCAAGCAACAAGATGGATTCTTCAAGCGATATCGATCTTTTGGCTATTGGAACACATTCAATTTTGGAATTGCAGAGAGTTATAGCTAAATTGCAGAAGGATACAGGTAGGGAATTCAATGTAACAAATTTAAGCCCAAAGGAATTCCAGGCAAAGAAGAAAAATAAAGACTATTTTATAAACAACATCTTTAAAACTAAAATTATAAGGCTTGTATGATCAATTTTGAGAGTCAATACTTTCAAAAGCTGGCATTTAAAGAAAAACAAATTAACCAATTCTTGAATTCTGCCCTGCACGACCTTAGAATAGCTGAAGAATCGAATATTACTGATGTTATTTTTAAATTCAGTTACGATGCTCTCATAAAATTAGGTATCGCGCTCATCGCTAAAAAAGGACGCAAGGTAAGAAGTGTAACCGGCCATCATGTTAAAATTTTGGAGAAACTGAGCCAGCTGCTTAAGGATGAAGATGTTCTTGTGCTTGGCAATAAGATGAGGCAGGAGCGCAATGTTAATCTTTATGACGGAGGATTTTTTGTGGGGGATAAGGATAGTCTTGAATACCTCAAATTTGTCAAGGGCGCTTTCAAAAAAGCGGTAATCTAAAGGGGAATAATAGGGTATATTAACCTAGGCGCCTTAAAGGTGCCTAGGTTTTTATTTTTGTCAGAAATCTTATTAGATATGAGGATCCCTGTTTGGTCATTGGTGCAAGTACCGCGATATGATTTTAGGCATATTAAAGGGGTTAAGTGATTTAGAGTAAAGAAGTTGCGGAAAATTTCCATTGCTTGCAAACTATTTCTAATGTTGCATAATGTGAAGCAATGTTAAGTAATGTAGTGGCGATTTTGGAGAGATTAAGTGTATTAGTATGAAAGAAACCGAGAGAACGAGCCAATTCTATTTAGAATAACCAAAACTTGCTCCCCAAGACCCTTATTTAATCTACTGACACACGTCTTTTCTTAAAAGCATAATTCAAGACTAACTCCTGAAAATTCTCTTGACAGAAAAATTTAAATATTATATTATTATAATTGAATAACTATTCAAGCATTATGAGGAGAGCATATGTCAAGGCAAGCTAATACAAAGGACACCTGCAAGATGATCTGTTTCAATAAGGCTAAGGTTAATGGGATAAAAAAAGCAATGCCGCTCCATGAAAAACTAAATAACCTGACTGAAGTGTTTGACGCCATCTCTGATAATACGCGCATTAAGATTATTTTGGCTTTAAAAGATGGTGAATTATGTGTCTGTGATATCTCGCATGTGTTAGGCTCGAGCCTTTCCGCAGTGTCGCATCAGCTGCGCATATTACGCGGTCTGAGATTTGTAAAATACAGGAATGATGGCAGGATGGTTTTCTATTCGCTTGCTGACAAGCACATCATAAAGCTGATTGAAGAGGGAATAAGACATGTCGGGAAAGGATAATTGTAAAGATGAAGAACAAAATTAAAAAAATAACAATTCTTTTAACTGCATTTCTCATCGTTTCTATACTGCACCTGCTGTATTTTAAAATCAGTGAGGGTAATTGCGGTGGCGTTGGATGGTTTTCAAAGTATATTGAAGACAAGGAATATTTTTTGGGCATTTCATATGGCCTGTCATTTGCATTTATTGTATTTGCATTTTTGAAATACAAACAAAACAGAAGAAGTGCTTTAAAAGCGGCAGCGGGTGGCGGGTTGCTGGCTGTTGTTTTATGGCTTTCATGTTTTCTCTTTGGATGTTGCGGCTCCCCGATGCTAATTGTGTATCTGAATCTGATTGGTTTGTCAAATTTAAAAATTCCTAAATTGGTTTTATTAATAATGACAATAATCTTTATTGGTATAGGCTATATCTGGCTTAATAGGAAATCCCCTGAGGGTTGTTGTAATGGAAAGCCCTGCAAGGCAGAAAAAAATGAAGAAATTTAAATTAACTTATGACTGGCCGATTGAAAAGGGAAGGTATCTGACAGGCAATCCCTTTTCGCCTGTGGCAGTTGTTATAATTTTAGTCACGCCGCAAGACAAAATACCCTGGGAAATTGAAGAGCTTGTGAGGGCAGGTGTGGAAAAAGGGGCCGCAATCAGCGGCACCTTGCAAACAGCTAACATAGGAATTGAAAAGCTGATAGTAAATCTAATCTCGAATCCGAACGTACGCTATCTTTTATTGTTTGGTAGTGAATCGGGGCATTTCACAGCGGATGCTCTAAAGGCATTATTTAGGAATGGGATGGATGAGAAAGGGTACATCATAAACACAAAAGCGCCTACTGCAATCTTGAAGAATATTCCTAAGGATGCTGTAGAAAGATTAAGAAAGCAGATTCAACTGGTTGATTTGAGCGGGATATCTGGCATGGATGTTTTGGAAAAGGCAGTGTGGTCCTGCTATCAGGAAAAAGAGACTCTTTTTGAAATTGAGGGGAGAAAATACCTGCTTTATGACAATGGGCCATTTCCCGAAGAGCCGATTATTTACAGGCTGACGGATAAATTGAGGGAGAAACAGGATGGATAGAGAGATTGAAAGATTGGAGAACTGCCTTAAGGCAATGAGGAAATGCCTTAAAATTCCTAATGTAGAAAACTGTATCTGTTTTTCTGATGCCTTTAAAGTACTCCACTTGGAGGCAAATGAATTAAGCGAAAAGATTGGCCAAATATCCGACCCCAAAGGTAAAGGAAAACTCACATCAATCAAAAAAGAGATAGAAAAAATCAAGGAAAATATTTCCAAAGGCAATAAAGAGTGTCTTGGTTGCAGTCCTTGTATAGCCTCTGTGGTTTTTAAGAGTTACTCCGAGAAGCTGAATAATTTATATTTAGATAATAAACTGTAAAGTGGAACGACAAATGGCAAAGAAAAATTCATCTAAAGTATACGAATTCAATATTAAGGGCATGGATTGCCCGGATTGCTCGACAAGTATCGAGAAGGCAATATTAAAGATTAAAGGCGTGAAATCGGCAAAGATAAATTTCAAGACCGCTAAATTAGCCGTAGAAGCAGAAGACGATCTTGCATAATGTGAAGAGATGTTGCATTACGTTATAGCTTAAATAGGATAAAGCAGCTTATCCACGAGAAAAAATCCTACCAAGGTTCTAAGACCCACTCTTGGTTAACCAGAATTAGTAAAAACAGTTGACAGAAAGTTTAAATAGTTTATAATATATGTGTAATCGATTATAGTTATATAAGGGAGACGCTCCATGAAAGAAGAATTAAACTTATTTAAGGCACTGTCGGATGAAACGCGGTTGCGCATAATGGCCTTATTGATAGAAAGGGAACTTTGTGTCTGTCAACTTGAATGGGCTTTAGAGTTATCTCAGGCAAAGGTGTCCCGCCACCTGACGGTGCTTAAAAATGCGGGGTTAGTTCAAGACAGGCGTAAAGGGCTATGGATATTTTATTCACTATGTAAGCCCAAGAATGAATTAGAAAAAATCATCCAAAAATATTTTAAAGAATACTTTATCAAAAAACATGATTTATTCAAAAATGATATTGTCAATATGAAGAAATGTGTAGGTAAACCCTTAGAAAAATTAACTAGTATAAGAAGGTGAGTAGAATGTCCGAAGAAAAAATAACAATAATATTGGACCAAAGGCAAATCTTAGAGCTCGATGAGATCATTCTTGATAAGGATAAAGATGCCGCTTACAAGTTCTTGCAAGATTATATCTACAAGCCTGTCAAGAGAAGCAAGGAGTCGCATTGTAAACCACCATTTTAGGGGGAATTGTTATGGCTGAAGCTAAACTAGGCAAAAAAGAATGGTTTTATTTTATCGCTGTCGTTTTACTTTATATCTTAGCGATTTGGTATGTAGCAGCTCACAATTTATCTTGGTCAGCAATGTTTAAAGCAGGGATTTTACAGGAAAAAGGCGTTACAGGTTTGGATGCACGAGTTAAAGACATCGATACGCCTGTTAGCTGGAATATTCCTTTAGTCATTTGGTACATTGTAATTAAAGGCGCGGCATTATTAGTAGAACTTATGCCATACTGGATTATCGGTATGTTTATTGCCGCAGGGCTAGTGGTCTTTGTCTCTTGGGAAAAAGTAAAATATAAAATGGGCTACGGAGGAGTGGGTGCAAATTTTATGGCTACAACAGCTGGTGCGGTTATACCTATTTGTTCATGTGGTATAGTACCGGTATTAGCAGGTATGGTTGAGGCAGGAGTGCCTTTAGGCCCCACACTTGCTTTTTTGATTTCAGCACCGGTGCTTAATATCCCTACAGTTTTTATGACTGCCGGGCTTTTAGGTAAGAAGATGGCTATTGCCAGAGTGATATCGGTATATGGTATTGCCATGGCTACGGGTCTCATTGTATCCTATTGGCAGAAAAAGAGGAAAGGCCTAAGGCATTTTGTTAAACTCCATGTTCAGCCGAATCTCTCACCTGAGTTACAGAAATTCGCCTATTCCTTAGCCATGAAATTAGTCACAAAGCCAGAAGGCTTAACCTTAGAAGACATTGGATTAGAACATAAGGCAGAGATTGATGAGCTCGATGAAATAGGAGTAATTGAGCAAGCTAAAGATGGGAAATGGAAACTAATAGAAAGAGGCGATTCTAAACACCAAAGCAGTTGTTTTGTCCTGCCCAAAGGCTATGCCGAGCTGAATTTTAGGGGAAAGTTAGTTCAGTTATGGAAAACGTCCTGGCAGTTATTCTTTGCTTTGAATTATTATCTTGTCTTGGCAGTGATTATTGCTGGTGCAATCAGGGTTTTGATTCCTACTAGTGTAATTGTCAATTTTGTTGGCGGCAAAGCCCTTAATTCTGTATTGATATCTTCAGTTATTGCAGTATTGGCTTATGTCTGCACCTATGTTGAAGTTCCCACCGCTTTGGCATTGATAGAAAAAGGAATGGGGCCCGGAGCAACCCTCTCTTATTTACTCGGTGGTCCAGGTTTAAGCCTTCCTTCCATAATGATGCTTTCAGCAGTATTTAAACCGAGGCTTTTATGGCTTTATGTAGGATTAAGTTTTGTCGGTTGTGTGATTGCTGGATACATATTCAATTTGCTATAAGGAGGTGGGGAAAATGAACAAGAACAATAAAGTAGCGAAGATTTTTACCTTGGAACAACAATTTCCTTGCGGCCCTAAATCAAGTTGTTGTGGCCCAATTGGACAGAGCGAACAAGAGGTTATAGAATTAAAAAATGCCATAGAGAAACTTGGACTTGAGGTAGAAATATGTGATGTCCAGAAGATGAAAAACCTTCAAGAAAATCCTAAAGTGTTTAAGCTCTTTCGCACATTTGGGCCTCAGGCAATTCCGGTAATCACTGTAGGTGATGACGTTGCTTGTATGGGGAAATCTGAAATTAGCGAAACAGTTACAGCCATAAAGAGCAAACTGTAAACCCCGTTAGAAATACCGAATATACGGGGAGAGAAAATAAGATTTCTAACGGGGTAAAGGAGGTGATTTTATGCCTATCTATGAATACTTTTGTCAGAGTTGTGAAAATAAATTTGAAATAAAGATAAGTATATCTGAAAAAGAAAAGGGATTGAAAGTAAAGTGTCCGGGTTGCAGTAGCAATAAGACAGTCCAAATCTTAGGAAATTTTTTTACCTTTTCTAAAGGCGGGGGATCCGACATAAGTAATGGTTGCGGACCAAATCCAACTCCAGGTTGCTGTGGATAAAAATGAAAAAGGACAAAGTCTTATTTTTATGCACTGGAAATTCTGCACGAAGTCAGATGACAGAAGGGTTTCTGTGCCATATGGCAGGGGATAAATTTGAGGTTTACAGCGCAGGTATAAAGCTCACACAAGTTAATCCTTTGGCAATCAGAGCTATGGCAGAAGTTGGCATTGACATATCTGGGCATAAATCGAAATCCGCCATGGAATTTATCGGGCAAAAATTCAACTATGTGATTACTGTCTGTGATAATGCTAAGCAAACTTGTCCTATATTCCCGGGAAAGTATGAAAAAATCCATTGGAGCCTTGAAGATCCTGCTGAAGCCGCAGGAACAGAAGAAGAGAAGCTCAAAATATTTAGGAAGATCAGAGATAAAATTAAAGAAAATATTATTGCATTCTTGAAATCCAGCGAAAGGTGAACCGCGGTTATAATCAAAGTTGAGCGCATATATAATTATTTCAATAACAGGCTTCCATTAGGCCTGTTTAGGGATTGGTCAATAGATTCTTACCCCCTTGAGCCAAAAGAGAAGTATAAGTATTAAGCAGTTGATCAAGGTCAACAGAAGCGGTCATTAGCAATCGCTTATCCAAATCAGGCTTTTTCTCCTGAGCTAACTGCTAGGGCGTCTTATGTTCTTTGTAAGTATTGGGCCTTTCGAGGTTAAAGAACAGTTGATAAGTATTAGCCTTGCTTATAAAATCTGCTCTATCAGCAAATGTCTCTATTTCATAAAACTCTGTCTCCATAAGGCCGTGCACTGTCTCCACATCGGCCTGCATCCTATGCGCTCCGGGGAATATCGTGGTATGCGTTTGGCCGGGCAATGATTCTACTGTGCGCGTATATGCCGAAGGCTCTTTGGCATTCCAGGAGCCGCAGAATTCAACGCCGTTATCGGTCTGACAGTATGCTGGATCATCTGGCATTGCCTTATATTTTGCCATCTGATGATTAATATAGGCTGCAAAGAGCGTAGCGTGTATAAGCGAGAGCTCATTGGCAAATCCTAAAAAGAGAATACCGCAGCTTACTTCTCTGCGGGTATATTGGACTGTAGGCAGGTTAAGCCGTTTCATCTGAGGCCAATACTCTGGGATATCCGTTAAATCCTTGGTATCTTCGCAGGACTGCTGGAATAGGTAAAACTTCTTTTTGACTTCGCGCAGGTTTTGTTTGATGATGTATTTCTTCTTTCGTCGTCGGCTTGCTACGCCGGCTTCTCTCCAGAACTTGCGGATCGTCTTAGGTGCCTGGCTTAGACCTTCAAGAGTTTTGACCTGTTCTGCTCCTAAGCGGCGATATTTCTTTTGTAGTCCAACGATGCGATCTTTGATATCTTGAGGAGTGGAACGCGGTGAATAATGAGGCCTGCGCGATAAATCAGACAGTCCGGGATAGCCCAGTTCTTTGAATCTTGTAAGCCATTTGCGCACCACTGGAGGGCTAGTGTCAAATAGTCTCGCCGTTGGCTTAACGCCGTGAGATAACGCATACTGCACCATCTGATAGCGGTGTGCTCGTTTGTCTTTACAATTACGCATAATCTGGTAATATGACAGTGGGCACATACAGGAGTCCTCCTTTCACAAAAACTAGGCTCCATTATATCAGTATGTGCCTCTTTTCATTAGATTTTTATTTTATATGCCTCGATGTATCTTAAATCTTCATAAGATTCCTGTTTTTTGAACCAGGCTTCTAGATTTCGCGATCTCCATAAGGAAGAACTTTGGATATTGAAAATATTTGAAGGCTCAAAAGAGCCGATACATTTATCCCTATCCAGTTTAAGATCGTCGTTTCTAGAGCCTCTCAGAGGTTCTTTTTTAGAGAGCTTTTGCCGAAAAGGTGTTTTTGGCTTAGGTGATGCCGTTTTTTGCCCTAAGTCGAATTTAGCCAAAGCCGCCTTTAATTTTTCAAAAACCTCTTTAGTTATACAAAGCAATTTCTCTAACTTCCCCTCGTAAGGGAGGGGGTAACGATCTATGGTATCATTCCCAAAAAACTACTTCAAAAATTCCTCTTGACATAACCTCCGAGTATGATAAAATGTCCACTATAAATGAATGTCCATAAAATAGTGGACATTTATTAATAAAAGACATATTTCCAGGAGGAAACAATGAGAACCATCTTTAGTGATAAAGCCACAATAGTTATCCGAGCTATGCTGTCTCAGCCTGAGAAAAAGTGGGTAGCCAGAGACTTTGAGAAAGAGTTCGGCGTAGGGCGGGCAAGAGCCGCGGCAGTATTATCCATATTACGTAGAAAAGGCTTTGTTGGAGGGATTCGTTCCGGGAGATTGGCGCACAGTATATTGCTTAATAAGAAAGCCTTATTAGACGAATGGCTTAAATTTTATAGCTTTGAACTTAATAGAATTTACCTTTATTACTCGCCTTATGAGGACGTGCTCTTACGGTTAAAAAATTATTTTGAAGCGAAAAAACTGGCCAATGGATACGCGTTAACTCTTCACACAGGCGCAAATTTTATTACTAATTATGTGAACACACAAGCTGTGTATTGTTACTTGAAAGATGAGGATTTCAATGAAGTATCGTTGGATTTAAGACAGGCGTTGAATTTAAAAGAACTAAGGAAGGGGGGAAATTTTTATCTGATCAGGCCGTATTATAAGAATGGCGCTTTTTTTAATAATAAAAAGATAAAAGGATATAATATTGCCTCATCTCTTCAGTTGTATTTAGATTTATATAATTTTCCGCAGCGCGGCAGAGAACATGCCCGATATTTGTTAAAAAATCTAAAAGAAGAAGGGAAAAATTTTGTCTAATATATATCTTGGCGAGAAGCTTCTTGTCAAAGTGATTAATGACCTTGCTGATTTTCTTCCGTATTTGGTCTTAGTAGGCGGATCGGTGCCTTACATTTACGCTAAATATGTCTGGAAAAACGTGCCTAATTTAGCAGTTACTACAACAGATATTGATTTTGGAGTAAGTAGTAAAGATTATAAAGGCAAAGAGTCTATTGCCTCTTGTGTTAGAAGGTTGGGGTATGGAGAACATCATGTTTCAATGGATAGGCTGATTCTGTTTGTTCCAGTTGTAAAGGACGCCACTGGCACCATAAAAGCAGAGGTTGAGTTTATTACAGATCCTCGAGTGTCCAAAAATATAAGGCAGGATTTAGTGGGCCGGGAGATTAAGGTAAACGAGATCGAAAATTTCAACATACTACTTGAGTCTGTGATAATAACAACGATAAATAAACATAAAATACAAATACCCACTGAATCAATGTTTGTATTTCATAAACTGCTGACCTTTGTCCAACGGGAGAATAAAGAAAAATTGAAAAAGGATCTTTATTATGTGTATTACATGTTGAGATTTTGTCCAGAAAAAGAAAATCTCGTTAACAACATAGGGTTGCTTATTAAAGATAAACAGGAGGGCAAGAGCGTTAAACGGAACATCCGTAAATATTTTAGTAGCGCAGATTCCCAAGGCCCTATCTTAATAGAACAAGAAAACGGGCCGGATCCGTATATAGATGATTTAAGGCAGGACATATTTGAGAGATTTAATAGAGTGGCGAAGCTGTTATACAAATGATAAAGTTTGGAATTAGACAATCATTTGATAGGATCGAACAAGTTGAAGAAAGATACGCGCATCTGAACGTGCCTGTTGAAGTCGCTTTGCCATATTACCGGGTTATATATGAGCCCGTGAGAGGGCATTTGGCAGGGATAGCAGAAAAGATTAAATCCTATAACGTAACGGTGCTGAGTATACACGCTGTCCAGGCGCCAATTACAGACGGAAAATTTAAAATATGGGGAAAAGAAATAGCTGATTTTGCAAAGGCGCTTGGCGTAAGAACTATCACCTTGCATCCTAACAATGCCAATAAAGATAAAATCGTGCAAGAAGAAGCGCTTAGAAATTTAGAATATATTACCGATTTGTATAATGGCGAAATTGTTTTTTGTATTGAAACCTTCGAGGGCAAAAGAAGAGTGTTTACGCCGGATGAAACAGTTGAATTCAATCTGCCTATGACGCTTGACACCGCACATATACGAGACGATGAAAAGATATGGAATTTGCTAAAACGCTACAAAGAAAACATTTTAAATATTCATCTTTCAGCCAGAAAAAATGACTTGCAGCATTTGCCTGTAGATAGTTTTTGCAAAGAGGTAGTAAGTTATCTTATCAAGAATAAATGGAGCGGAAATGTGATATTAGAATATCTGCCCGAATTCCACGGGCGAATAATAACCGATTTAGAATCTCTTAAAATCAATGCAGAGGAGAATTAAGATGAAGCAGAAAATAATAAGATTTGGCAAGATAAAAATTAAATTATTTAACTCTTCGAATTTTACAACGATGCAACTTAATTTCGGAAGGTATAAGAAAGGTAGAAAAATAGATACGTGGACACTGTACGATGCTATATTTGAAAAGCACAAGCCAATGCATGACGAAGTCTGGCTGGATATTCAGAATAAAAAAGCAATAGGTATGAACATTACATTAGATAAAATGAGATAATCAGCCGATGGATCTATATGATTATAAAGAGATTATGAGGCAATTCTATACATATGTAGCTGATTTTATCTCTAAGATGCCGCAGGTTCTAAAAGATTTGGCATATGAAGAACGCTTTTTTGCAAATCTTAATATGTCTGAAACTGAAAGACGGAATCTTGTTTTTGATTGGTATATTTTTGATTACAAAAGCGAAGCGCTATCTAAAAATCTTTTGCAGTATTTTCTTGAAAAAGCCGAACTCAGCGAGGATTTAAAAGCTATATACGAAAAATTTAAAGATGGGATTTTTAGCATTTTTGAAATTAGGGCTTTGCGAATGGGTAAAGGAATGATAGCCCGCGATCTTGCAACCACTAAGGAATACGGTATAAAAGATACAACTCTTACTCGACAGATTTCAAAAGGCCAGTGTGGTTTCTTGAGGATACTTCCCTTTAAAGATTATTATATCTTGACTGGCACAGGATATTTTTTTCCTCAAGAGGCAAGCCGTTTCATCAAACTGTTTTTCATGGATGCTGAAAAACATAAAAAACCTTTTAGGCTAACCCCCCTTACGATTTACGAAATATTCTTTGCGCAGAAAAAGCCGGAGAGTTTACCGACTATCGAACGTTTTACCCTTTTTTGTCAGGAAGGAGGCCTTAAAGAAGACTATATTAATGAAATAATCCAAAGGATAAGAAAAGAAGCGCTGAATAAAGGTGATTTTCAGGATATCCAAAAAGAACTTATTGCCAAGATAAAACCTTATCCTGGGTTAGACATTAAAGAAATAACGCAGGCTTTTATGGATGTGTGGAATGGCTTTGTTTCAGAACAGAATGGTTACGTTGAAAAGGGTCCTATCGAAACCGCTCTTATTAATGCCTCTATGAGTTATGTTCAGTTAAAGGTAAATCCGAAAAGATTTAAGAGTGAGAAGTTGGCTTCAGAGAAGGCTGAAAGAATAATGGAGGAATGGCTAAAAACACCACGCCAGGAACTTGATGGGAAAACGCCTGAAGAAGTTATTATTGAAGAACGCCAGAAACTCAGGAATCCAGAAAAAAGGGTGAAATTCAGAATTAATATAAGTGCTCTTACGCCAGGCAAAGAAGTTGTCCAAAAAGCCAACGAAGCATTTGCTAGGGGCAGACAGTTATTAGTGGAAAACAAACCTAAGGAAGCAATAGAGGCTTATAAAGAATATATTTCTCTTCACTCCCAAAACCATGTTGTCTGGCATAATATGGGAATAGCTTATATCCTTTCGATGGACAGAATTAATGCCGAAAGATGCTTCAAAAAAGCCCTTGAAATTAAACCTGATTATGAGTTAGCAAAGCGCAATATGGAGATTCTTAATAGCGCCAGTCCTGAAGACATAGAACGAATGGCTAAGGATTACAGAGTTATGATGGTAAACAGAGATAAAGAAATGGAAATACCATATGAATAATAAGGTAGGGAACGTTTAAATCTGCTCTACGATTGAGGATAGTCTTTCAACTTCGCTCAGGACAGGCAAGAAAAAAGCTTTTTGTGGGCGATTTTGCGTAGTGAGCGAAGCGAACGAAGTCCTCATCGTATAAATTTGCTCGGAAATGCGAAGCATTTCCAGGCAAATTTGATGAGGGATGTTTTTCGGTGCTTCGCACCTAGTCAAAGAGGGAGTATACATGGAAGAAATAATAAGTAAATTAATAGATAGAGGAAATGAATTATTAAATCGGCCTTATAAAAAAATTGAATTTACAGGAGTCGCTGAGGCGGATAGATTGTTAAATGATTTAGATAGCTTTCCTCATGCTTTTGTCTTAGCTTCTGTGATGGATAGGCAGATTAAAGCTGAAAGGGCATGGTTGATTCCTTACCATATTTCCAACGAGATAGGAGGATTTGAATTCGGGAGGTTGTCAAAATTAGAATTAGATACCCTTAGAGCTATTTTTAAGAAGAAGAGTTTGCATAGATTTAATGAAATTATGGCAGAAAGTTTTTACGCAGCCATAAAATTAATACACGATAAATATAATAGCGATGCTTCTAATATATGGAATAGAGGTAATGGAGAGTAGTATATAAGACGCAAAAAATCTGCTTGAAATTTTCCTTGCTAGAATTCGATGTGGCACTGGCAAATCAATGTAATTATGAAGGAATTCGCGAGATCGGGAAAATTCCATGTATATATTATGCAATGTCAAGATGGCACTTATTATACCGGCTACACGAATGATTTAAAGGAAAGGATTAAACTTCATAATAATGGCAAAGGCGCTAAATATACCAGAGACAGAAGACCTGTGAGGTTGATTTGGGCTAAGGAGTATAGGTATTTTAGAAAGGCATTTTTGGAGGAGAAAAGGATTAAGACATTGACGAGGGAGCAGAAGGAACGATTGGTAAATGAAGGCAGAAAATAAAATAGAGGAAATGCCCCGAATTCTAGGCGGCGGAAAAATCTCGAGCCAAAAGACGGCTCGACATTTTTCTCGCCAGAATTCGGGGTGGCAACCAAAAGTTTTCATGAAAACTTTTGGTTGGCCGTTGGTGTAAGTACCGTGATATAATTTTAGGCATTTTAAAGGGGTTAAGTGATTTGGAATAAGGGGGTTATATAAAATTTAGTCGAAAAATAAAAATCAATGCAATGTAGCATAATGTGCAGTAATGTTGCATAAGGGAAATTGGGATTTTAAAGGTAGCAGGAGTTATTGTGAATCAGTGCTGAGAAAAAAGGGGGGGGCACCATGCATAAGCGAACTATAGGCGTAACGATATTTGGGATTATTTTTATTATATTGGGGTTGTATACCATTTTACTTCCTCTAATAATATATGGGAAACTTAAAACAATCTCTTCTCTGGTGTCGCTCGTGGAATATATGTCCTTTGTCAAATTTTTCCCGCTTATAATAAGCCCTTTCGGTTTAATAGGAGGTCTCATTTATATCGTTATTGGCATAGGTGTTTTAAAGCTTCGATTCTGGGCGTGGTATTTGATAATTGCTGACCAGTTTATAAAAATTATCAGCTTGCCTAATTCAGGATTCATTTTTGGGTGGCAGGCCTTTGATCCGTCAAAATTAGCAATACAAATAGGATTGATTGCTTTTATTTTATGGTTTTTTATGCGTCCAAAGATAAAAGAGCAGTTCTTGATAGCTGAAGAGGGATTAAAACTAAAAAGTTGGTATGCAACATTGATTATTTTATTGCTGGTTATGACTCTTTCGATTCCAGTTTTTGTCCTAGAATATAAATTTTTCAATTCTGCAAAAAGAAATCAGCCATTCTTAGTAAAAAAGCCTCAGTTAATTAAGTTGGCGGAAATAGATAGGTCATCTTTGGAAGATAGGCTGAGTGTAAGAGAAATTTTTAATTTGTCTTTTTTAGTGCCTGAGGATTTTGCTCTGCGAGGATTCGATAAGAAAACAGGGATTTTAACTCTCGGTGATATTACAAATACAGATAAAGGCTTTATAATGGTAGAAAATAAACCTAGCTTAGATGTTGCCCGCGGGGTATATAAAGTTATGCAGTTTAAAAACACTTATCAATTTGAAGAGGCGCTCTATTCGAATAATTGGGGGATTATTTTATTGATTTTAAGAGAAATTAGTCTGCCGCATTATGGAGACGATTCACACATAAAGAGGTTCGAGGCATCAACGGTTAAAGGGTTTATTAAATATGGATATAGGAAGGATAAAGATAGATGGTTATACGATTGTTCTGTCTATGACAAGCTTAATAATGGCATTGGGAATATAGTACTGATTCTGAAAGGAAAGGATTTCTCCTACGATGATGCAGTAAGGATAATTTCTTCAATAAAGATTTCGAAGAAAGGAGATGCAGAAAAATATTACCAAAGGGGATTACAATTGTTGGCTGATGGCGATCCTGCAAACGCACAATTTGCATTTGCCAATGCATATTATTATATGCCCGAGAAAGCAGAATACGGTTATATGCTTGCTAGAACACTAAGCACGAATGGCAAGTTTAGTTTAAATGCAGCAAAGAAAATTCTCGAAGAGATCCTTCAATTGAAACCTGATTATATCGAAGCAAAAGAATTATTAGGATCGTTACAAAAAATAGAAATCTTACCGGTGGGTAAGCAAGAAAATAAACATGAGTGATTTTTGGTATTGGGATAGAAGTAGGATTATTTCTTTAATCATTGCTTGTAGCTATATAATTTTAACCTTCTTAATAGGCAACTTATATGATTGGCTGCGTGTTTTAGGATTTGTTATTTTCCCACTTGCTTGTATATGGTTTGGGGATGAGTTAGGTGGGTATACAGGTTTTGTGCGACTTATTCCCGTCCGGCAGACGCCAGGATGTTTTATTAGATTCGCAGGCTGGGTTTTGTTATTATTGCCGGTTATCATTGGTATTGTTTATGCAGTGTCTAATAAATAAACTTCGCGTGTAGTATTATTTTACTTAGCTAATATCAAAAATCAAATGGAGATGCCTATGGATGATTTAAAAAAAAGGATCTGGTTGTACGTAATGCAAAAGGCAAGATTATTAAGGTTTTCCCTTATGGCAGTGAAGAATGGTTAAGATACGAACAGGTTTTGGAGATATTAACCGAAGCAGCCAAAAGGCACTTAGAGAAGCTACTCAACAAAAAGAAAGAACGCGAAGAGCAAGTAGAACAGATATTAGATGAGCCGGATAAGAGAATCATCCGCAAGGCAGAAAAAAGAAAGCTTAAAGGATATAATCTGTCGCAAACAGCAAAGATACTTAATGTGCCAAGACAAACTTTATATTATTGGATAAAGCAAGGCTGGGTTAAACCCTGGCGCGATTGTAGAAGGTATCCTGTTTTTACAGTTTTTGACATAGAGAAGATTATCAAATGGCGCAATACCATAAAATTGAGCAAAGAACCGAATGTTAGAAGGGATATGGATGATTTTCTGTAACACCTTAACTTACAACGAGATAAATCGAAAAAGCATTTTTTGTTTTACAGTTTTTGACACCCTTTGATAGAGAGTAAAAATTATCATAATATTTTGTGATGGAAGAAGTTAAGACAAAAAAGGTGTATATAAGAACTCTGGGATGCCAGATGAACGTCCGCGATTCTGAGGTAATTTGCGGTCTCCTTAAAAAGGAGGGCTACAAATTTACTGATGAGCCAAAAGATGCAGATGTTATTCTGTTTAACACCTGCTCCGTGCGGCAGCATGCGGAGGATAAAGTCTGGTCAGAAATAGGAAGATATAAAAAGTTCATAGTTAATAGTTCAGAGTTCATAGATAAAAAACTACGAACTACGAACTACGAACTACGAACTAAGCCCATAATTGGGCTTATTGGCTGTATGGCTCAGAATTACAAAGAAAAGATTTTTGAAAGAGCTCCCAATGTGAGTTTTGTGGTCGGGCCATCCGATATACACAAGATAGCGGAGATTATCGAAAAGGTGTTAGGTATCAGCAAACAAATGGGGACAGTCCCCAAAAAGCGGGGACAGTCCCCATTTGTCAAGGGACAGTCCCCAAAAAGCGGGGACAGCCCATTTTTCCTACGCAAAATCTGGGAGACGGATGGAAGTATTAGGCCCGAAGAGATTTATCACACCGGTTTTTATGAAGACAAAGAGCATGCCTATGTGGTTATTTCTGAAGGCTGTTCCAATTTTTGTTCTTATTGCGTTGTGCCTTATGTGAGGGGCCAGCTAAGGCACCGCAAGCACAGCGATATTTTGGACGAAATAAGGATGGCCATTGACAAAGGGATAACCAAAGTTACACTTTTGGGCCAGAACGTTTGCGCCTATGGCGCAGAAAGTATTAACTTTATCAAATTACTCGAATTAGTTAATCAAATAAATGGTTTAAAAGAATTTAGTTTTATCACTTCTCACCCCAGAGATGTGTCTTTAGCTTTGTTTAAGGCAATGGCGGATTTAGAGAAACTAAAAAAATATCTGCATCTTCCTGTCCAGTCCGGCTCTGACCGCATCCTTGAATTGATGAACCGCAGCTATACGGCAAAATTTTATTTGGAATTGGTGGATAATTATTGTAAAATCGTAAAAAATGGCGTGTTGACGACAGATATAATTGTGGGTTTTCCCACAGAGACACAAGAAGATTTTCAGGAAACCTATAATCTTGTAGAAGAGGTTAAGTTTAATGCCGCATATATCTTTAAGTATTCTCCCCGTCCTCATACCGAGGCAGAAAGATTGGTTGACGATGTGGATAGAAAAGAAAAAGAGATAAGGCACAAAATTATCCTAGATTTGCAGAAGGATATTTCAAATAAAAAGAAATGTTTAAAAAAATAATCTTGTTTATTGTATTGGTAATGTTAGCCGGCAATGGTTACTGCTTAAATATAGATAAGGTCAAAATTTGCTTTTTAAGCGGCGATTATAAATCTGCGATATCAGAAGGTGAAAAAGCCTTAGCAAATTACAGTGGTCATCCTGCTTATTTAGATGAATTGTATTATATTTTGGGTTTAACTTATTTAAAGGACGGCAATTACTTGCGCGCCTCGGACATATTTGAAATAATTCTCAAAGAGTTTAGAAATAGCACCTTTAAAGATGAGGCAAAATTAGGTCTGGGCGATACTTACTTTTTAAGAGGAGACTATGATAAAGCGCAAAGGTACTATGAGGAGCTCCTCAACTCTAACTCCCGCACCAAACTGAAAGCCCAGCTTTATTACCGATTTAGTCAAATCGGTTTGCAAAAAGGAGACACGCAAGCCGCAAGAGAATATTTAGATAAACTAAAAAAAGATTTTCCTTCTAATTTGGAAGTAAAACTGAATAAAGACCTGTATTCTCTTTCAGATATTTATTATACGGTGCAGGTAGGTTCTTTTGTGAAATCCGCTAATGCTACGAACCTGTGCAATAAGCTAATCGGCAAGGGATATGATGCCTACGCGCAAGAAGCAGAAACGGATGGTAGCAAGACCTATCGAGTGAAAGTCGGTAGATTAAGCTCGCGCTTAGAAGCAGTTGAATTAGAAAATAAACTCTCAAGCGAAGGATATCCCACAAAAATCTATCCTTAAGTTTAATGAAGCCGCGAATAATCTTTCTGGTTGGTCCCACTGCCATAGGTAAGACGGAGATTGCTGTAGCGATAGCCAAAAAGATTGATGCTGAGATTATTTCTTGCGATTCCATGCAGATTTATAAAGGTATGGATATAATCACTTCAAAACCACCGCTTGCTTTAAGAGAAATAGTCCGGCATCATTTAATCAGCGCTGTTTCTGCGGATAAGGAATACAATGTTTCAAAATATTATAAAGATGCAGCCCGAAAGCTCAAAGAAATCCTAAAACGCGGCAAGGTTCCTCTTATTGTAGGCGGAACCGGGCTTTATATGTCAATACTGATTGATGGGATATTTAAAAGCAATGCCTCAAATAAAGTTATCCGTAACCGTCTATATAGGCAAGCAGAAGGGTTGGGTAATGAATATTTATATAATAGGCTGAAAGACATAGATCTTGAGGCGGCTGCAAAAATTCACCCGCATGATACAAGGCGCATTGTCCGGGCCTTGGAGGTTTTCCAGACTTCAGGTGAGCCAATTTCTAAACTTCAAAAACAAAGAAAAGGCCTTTCGCAAGATTATAATATAAAAATTTTTAGCCTGAATATGCCGCGGGAAAAAATTTATCAGAGAATAGAAGAGCGGGTTGAAAAAATGTTTAGCAAAGGTTTGGTTGGTGAAGTCAAGCGGCTTCTAAAATCAAAATTAAGCAAAACCGCAACTTACGCGATAGGCATAAAGGAATTGAAGGGTTATCTTGATGGTTTATATGATTTGGAAGAGGCAAAGCTCCTGATAAAAAGAAACACGCGCCTATACGCCAAACGCCAACTGGCCTGGTTTAGAAAAGATAAGCGCATAAATTGGATTGAAGTGGGCGAGAAAGAAAAACCAGCAGCTATTGCGAATAAAATACTCAGGAAACTCAAAAATTTAAGGACCGTTTCTTGACCCAATCGGAGAAGTGTCCCCTGCAGGGGACACTTCTTGCTTTGGGTCGGGACCTGGCCCTATTACTATTAAAATATGGAACGAGCTTTATTAGTTACAATAAAATTAAAATCAGAGAAAGATAACTGGCGGCTTGAAGATGTGGCTGAGGAATTAGAGGAATTGATTCATACCTGCGGCGCAGAAGTTGTGGATAATATCACTTGTATTTGCGATAAGCCCACGCCCAATTTCTTTATCGGCAGAGGCAAGACGCAAGAGATAGCTTTATTATCGCAAGAGCAAGGCGCGGATACAGTTATTTTTAGCCATGATTTATCTGGGACACAGCAGCGAAACTTAGAAGAGGTAATCGGTAAAAAGACTATAGACCGCACACAATTAATTTTAGATATATTTGCCCGTCACGCTAGGAGCCCTGAAGGGAAGACGCAGGTAGAACTGGCGCAATCACAGTATCTTATGCCCAGGCTCGTAGGAAAAGGGATAATGCTTTCGCGATTGGGAGGCGGCATAGGGACAAGGGGGCCGGGAGAACAGAAGTTGGAAGTTGACCGCCGGCGTATAAGTAAACGGATTGATAAATTAAAAGATGATTTAAAGCACTTAAAGGCACATCGTCTGACGATGAGAAAGAAAAGGAAAGAGAACGCTATACCCTCCGTAGCTTTAATAGGTTATACTAATGCCGGAAAATCCACACTCTTAAACGCCCTTACCGATGCCGGCCAAACCGTATCCGATAGCCTATTTACTACCTTAGACCCAATACACAAAAGTTTTGTTTTGCCTGACGGAGAGCACATTGTCATTTCAGATACAGTAGGATTTTTACATAATCTTCCTCACCATCTCATCGAAGCATTTAAAGCTACACTCGAAGAAGCTGTAGAAGCGGATTTGTTAATCCATGTTTTAGATATAAGCCACCCGCGCGTATACGAATACAATCAAGCTGTGTTTAGCGTCCTGAAAGAATTGCAAGCTGACCAAAAACCTATGATTACTGCTTTGAATAAAATTGATTTATTAGAGGATAAGACCTGGCTTGAGAAATTAAAAAAAGATTTTCGTAATTCTTTAGTTATTTCTGCGAAATTAAGACAGAATTTGGATTCTTTACTGAAGAAAATCCAGGAAAATTTCGCAAGTAGAATGACACGCTTTGAGCTTTTGATTCCCCATTCCCGCATGGATTTAGTAGATTTATGCTATCGCGAAGGTAAAGTGGAAGAAATAAAGTACCTTCAGAAAGGCATAAAAATCAAACTAAACCTGCCCACTGTCCTTTCGCAGAAATTATTACATAATAAAGACATAAAAAAACTTAATTAGAATATCTAATCCACAAGGGATAGGCCTTCCTATCCTTATAAGGAAGGGCCTAATAAATGAGAGCACTGAAAAAATCTAAAAATAGGCAGTGCTCTCTGATTACAGCGATTAATTTAGATTACAGCGATTTATTGTCGTCGGAATAATCTGTGTAATCTTTTTATAATCTCTGAAATCAGAGGTCTCTGATGTAGTTTTTGGGAGTTTTTCAGAGACCTCATGAATAAGTTTGACAAAGTAAAAATTTATGCTAAAATTAAATTTTAGCATTCTTAAGGTGAGAGTGCTAAATGAAGCCCAAACTTACGGAACGAAGTGAACGTAAGTTTGATGGCTGAATTTACCCCCACTGTTTCGTTTTGTTTCGCTTTTGCTCTGTATTTCGCGGGACGAAGCAAAACGAAACAAAACGGTGGGGGTTAATTCGCGCAAATAACTTACGTCGCACTTTGTGCTCCGTAAGTTATGCGCTCATTGAAGGAGAAAGATTATGGTAAGAACGGTTGATTACGAATCCAGAAGAAGGGCAGTTCTTGCCGCAGCCATAAATAAATATATTCAAGAGGCAACACCCGTAGCCTCAGACGATATTGCCAAAGATTTTGACTTAAGCCCAGCTACCATTAGAAATATATTTGCGGAATTAGAGGAGGCTAATTACCTTACTCATCTTTATACTTCTGGAGGAAGGATTCCTACAAACAAGGGGTATCGCTACTATGTAGATTTTCTGCTCTTACAAACCGAACTTTTAGATGAAGAAAAAGAATGGATTGATAGAGAGTATAAGAGAAGAACCAATCGAGTGGAGGAGGTATTAGATAGGACCACGGAAATTATATCCGCCATTACGCATTATGCGGGGATAACTTCAATTCCGCAGTGGCAGGGTAAATTTTTTTATAAGGGAATAAGCCTTGTTTTAAACCAGCCGGAATTTCAGGATTACCAAAAAATACGCCTTTTAATTAAGATTATCGAAGATAAGCAATATTTACTCAATATTATCAATAGGGATTTTACTGACAGAGTAAGAGTGTATATTGGCGAAGAGTTAGGTTGCGCTGAGATGGAGGGTTGTTCTTTAGTAGTTTCGAGTTATCGCTTGAAAGATAAATCTTTGGGCAGACTTGCGGTCTTAGGCCCGATGCGCATGGAATATAAACATACTATGCCTGTATTAGGATATATATCGGATGTATTAACTGAGGTAATGAATAGTATCTGAGGTTTTAAGATGCAGGATCAGAAACAGAATCGGGAAGAAAATAAAAAACAGCCGGATGTTGAGAAAAAAGAGGAGAAGGTTGTTTCCTTAAAAGAATCCGAATTTTTGAAATTAAAAGAAGAGGCGGATAAAGCGAAAGTTTATTGGGACAGGTTACTCAGGCTTCAGGCGGATTTTGACAATACGCGTAAGCGCCTGGATAGAGAAAAACAGGATTTTGTAAAGTTTGCCAATGAAGGCATTATATTAGAATTATTAAATATACTGGATGATTTAGAGCGTACTGTGGCTTTGGCTGAATCTAAACATCAGGATCTGCCGGCATTTTTAAAGGGCGTTGAAATGATACTGTCGCATCTTTATGAAATGTTAAAGGAGTACGGAATCAAGCCTATTGAGGCACAAGGTAAATTATTCGACCCGAATTATCATGAAGCGCTTATGCAGGCAGACAATATTGATGTGCCGGAGCATACAATTTTGGAAGAGTTACAAAAAGGTTATTTATTGAATGATAGGGTAATCAGAACAGCAAAGGTGAAGGTTTCCAAAAAAATATAAAATAACAAGTTAGTGTGTAAGTGTGTAAGTCTGTAAGTTAATGACTTAAAAACTTTACACTTATACACTTTACACTCTGACGACTAGAAGGAGGAGGCAATGGCAAAAGTTATCGGTATTGATTTAGGGACATCTAATTCTGCAGCAGCAGTAATGGAGGCGGGGAGGCCAGTTATAATTCCATCTGCTGAAGGTGCGGGTGTGGCTTCGGGCAAGGCATTTCCTTCTTACGTTGCTTTTACCAAAGATGGCCAGCGCTTGGTTGGTGAACCAGCAAGGCGCCAGGCAGCCATCAATCCCGAAGGCACGATTCAGGCAGCCAAGCGCAAGATGGGCACAGATTTTAAATTTAAGGTTTTTGGCAAAGAATATACGCCGCAGCAGATTTCTGCTTTTATCCTGCAGAAGATAAAACAGGATGCAGAAGCCTATTTTGGCGATAAGGTTGAAGAAGCAGTAATTACCTGCCCTGCGTATTTTGATGATAACCAAAGGACAGCCACGAAAGATGCAGGAGAAATAGCCGGCCTGAAGGTCCTACGCATAATTAATGAGCCTACGGCAGCCTGCCTTGCATACGGACTGGAAAAGGCGGGCAAGGAATTAAAAATTTTGGTTTTTGACTTTGGCGGCGGGACGCTTGATGTCACAATTATGGAAATGTGGAAAGAGGGCGGTTTTAAAGTCATGGCAACCAGCGGCGATACGCAGCTGGGTGGTACCGACATGGATAACGTATTGATAGAATATATTGCCAACCAATTCAAGCGCGAAACAGGCATTGATTTACGTAATGATAAAATGGCAATGCAGCGTCTGCGTGAGGCAGCAGAAAAAGCAAAGGTTGAGCTTTCCAGCACCCTGACTACAGATATCAATTTACCTTTTATTACCGCGGATGCCACCGGCCCAAAACATTTGACTATGTCCATTAACCGCGCAAAACTTGAAGAATTGGTGAATCCGATTATCGAAAGATGCCGCGGCCCCTTAGAGAGGGCATTGAAAGATGCCAGGGATGCATTTGCAAAAGAGAGCGCCAGTTTCGGCGATAGGGACGTTGATAAAATCATTATGGTCGGCGGCCCCACGAGAATGCCTATCGTGCAAAAATTTGTCGAGGATTATTTCGGCAAGAAGATAGAACGCGGAGTCGATCCTATGGAATGCGTTGCCCTGGGTGCGGCCATTCAGGCAGCAATTATTAAAGGCGAGGTAAGGGATGTCTTGTTGCTTGATGTTACGCCTTTATCTTTAGGCATTGAGACTTTAGGTGGGGTAAATACAAAATTGATTGACAGGAATACCACTATACCCACGAGAAAAAGCCAGATTTTCTCCACAGCTGCGGATAACCAGACTGCAGTGACTATCCGAGTTATCCAAGGAGAGCGCTCGATGGCTGATGCTGAAGGCAATGTGGAGTTAGGCAGGTTTGATTTAGTAGGGATACCACCTGCGCCGCGTGGAGTACCACAGATTGAAGTCTCTTTTGATATTGATGCCAACGGTATTGTGCATGTTACTGCTAAGGATTTGGGTACAGGCAAAGAACAATCCATCCGTATTACCGCGCCGAAGAAACTCTCTAAGGAAGAAATTGATAAGATGGTGAAGGATGCAGAGAAGTTCGCCGCTGAAGACACAAAGAGAAAAGAAGAAGTAGAAGCCGTTAATCAGGCTGACAATCTTGTTTATGCCACGGAAAAATCGCTTAAGGACTTTGGCGATAAGGTAAGCCAGGCTGAGCGCGCCGATATCGAGGCAAGGCTTAATGACCTTAAGGGAGCCATAAAAGATAAAAATATAGACAGGATTAAGAGAGCTTCGGAAGATTTGACCAAGGTTTCACACAAGTTAGCTGAGGAGATTTATAAACAGGCAGCGCAGAAGCAACAACAGCAGCAGAAAACAGAAGCCAAAGAGAAGCCAGAAGAAGAGCCTAAAGAAAAAGGCAAAGAAAAAAAAGAAGATATTATTGATGCGGAATACAAAGAGGAAGATAAGTGAGCACATAAGTTATGGAGTATATTTTTATGCAGTTAAACGACATAACTTATTTGTGCGAACTTACTCCGACGAATGTGCAAAAATTTTGAAACAAAATTTTTGCACAGTATATGAGTCGGAGTTGTAATATATTATTATTCAATATATCCCGATAGCAAAACGCTTCCAAAATTTGTTCCAAATTTTTCTCGCAGCTATCGGGATTAATTCGCCCGAACAACTTACGTCATTTGCATTCCGTAAGTTGTGGGCTCATTAAATGGCTACTAAGCGTGATTATTACGAAATATTGGGGATTAAAAAGAGTGCTACCCTGGATGAGATAAAGAAGGTTTATCGGGAATTAGCTTTACGCTATCATCCGGACAGGGTGCCTTATGAGCAGAAGAAAGAGGCTGAAGAAAAGTTCAAAGATATTTCTGAGGCATACGCAGTGCTCTCCGATTCTCAGAAGCGCGCCCTTTATGACCAATACGGCCATGCCGGAATAGACCAAAGGTATGCTTATGAAGATATCTTTAAAGGAGCAGATTTTAGCAGCGTATTTCAGGATTTAGGAGAGTTTGGTTTTGGCGGAGGCCTCTTTGATGAGATATTCAGTGATTTGGGCTATGATATTTTTGGTGGCAGGGGAAGACAAGGCGGTCGTTCTCGTAGAGGCAGAGATTTAGAGATTACTATAGATATAACCTTAGAAGAGGCAGCGGCTGGTGTTGAAAAAACAATTACCGTCCCTCGCTACGAAGTATGTTTGAATTGTTCAGGCAGCGGCGCAAAACCTGGCACTAAGAAAATTACCTGCTCTCAGTGCAGAGGTTCAGGACGAGTAGTGGTTTCCAGCGGTTTCTTTCAACTTGCCCAGACCTGTCCGCGCTGTAGAGGAGAAGGCTCGACTATTCAAACCCCTTGCCCTGAATGCCGCGGTGAAGGCCGCACAAAAGTAAGCCGTAAAATTAAAGTAAAAGTCCCTCCCGGAGTAGCTACGGGTTCACATTTAAGGATACGCGGTGAAGGCGAAGCAGGCACAGCAGGCCACGGCGATTTATACGTTATTATTGAAGTAATGCCGCATAATATTTTCCAGAGGCATAATAACGATATATTAACCGAAATAACTATCAGCCTGACTAAGGCAATATTGGGCGCTGAGGTAGAGGTGCCTACGCTTAATGGTAAGGTTGAGATGAAAATACCGGCCGGCACGCAGAGCGGAAGAATCTTCCGGCTTAAAGAGAAAGGCGTGCCGGAGGTACATGGCAGAAGTATCGGAGATGAATTAGTAAAAGTTAATGTGAGAATTCCTACACATCTAAGTCTTCAACAACGCCAACTCATAGAGGAATTTGCCAAATTGTCAGGCGAAGATATAAATAAAGAGAGTTTTACGGATAAAATTAAAAAAGCATTCAAATAAAGTTATGAGAGAGCGCTGAAATATTCTTAAAAATCATATCAGCGCTCTCTGATTACACAGATTAGTCAGTGACGGGACAATCGGTGAAATCAGCTTTATAATCTGTGAAATCAACCTCAAGGGATAAGATATTTATAACTTGTTATTTTGAAAGCAGTTATGCAATTCACAAGTATTAAAAAGAGTCAAAAATTAACATAGTAGTGTTATCTTACGCAGATACACACAGATAGCAAGGAATAATCACGGGTTATAAGATGCACACAGATTTTCTCCGTCGATATCAGTGTGAATCCATCTTTTATCAGTGTGAATCTTGCAGTCAAAGGATAAAGTTTTATTAACTTATTGCTAAACAATGACTTATCTTTTTAATAATAGTAAAATAAGGTCAAAAATTAACATAGTAGTGTATTAACTAATAACTCCGAGCGAGCGAAGGGAGCGAGGTAAAGTGCCAACATATGAATATGAATGCACACATTGCGGACATAATTTTGAAGTATTTCAGAAGATCACTGCAGCAACGTTAGATAAGTGTCCTAAATGTAATCGCAAAGTAAGGCGACTTATAGGTTCAGGTTCAGGCATAATTTTTAAGGGTACAGGATTTTATGCCACAGATTATCGTAAGAAATCACCTTCCGATAATAAGCCAAATAAAACCTGTCCTAAAATTCAAGAAGGTTGTAAGACCTGCCAGCCCCAATAAGATATCGTTACTTGCCTATGGCAAAAATAGAACCATTTAGAGCGGTTATTTATAACCAGGGAGAAATTAGAAACCTTTCTTCTGTTGTCTGCCCGCCGTACGATATAATTTCGCCTATCCAACAGCAATACTACCACGGCCTCCATCCTTATAACTTTATACATATACTTCTGGGTCGAGATATTCCCGGCGAAGATAAGTATCGCCGGGCAGCGCAACTTTTTAGGGATTGGCAAAAAGATAAGCTCCTCGTTTCGGATAAGAGCCCGGCTATATATTTTTATAGCCAGCAATATAATTTAAAAGGGGAAAAAAGGACTCGCCTGGGTTTTATAGCGCGTTTATATTTAGAAGACAAAGATTCAACTATATATACCCATGAACACACGCATCTTGAACCAAAAGAAGATAGATTAAAACTTCTTAGAGCGGTTAAAGCAAATTTAAGCCCTATATTTGTCATCTTCCCTGATAAGAAACGCGTTATTCAACGTACCTACCAAAAATATATTCAGGAAAAAAAGCCTTTCCTGGATTTAGTAAATGATGAGAAAGTTGCTCATAAATTATGGAGATTGGATTCCCCTGATATTTTAGACGCTATAAAGGCTAAGATGCAAGACGAGAATATTTTCATTGCCGACGGTCATCATCGCTATGAAGTAGCCTGTGCTTATAGAGATGAAATGAAGAAAAAACTAACCGCGCCTTCGCCGGAGGCAGGTTTTAATTATATTTTAGCTTATTTTACAAATGCAGATTCCAGCGGCCTTACTATATTGCCCATTCATCGTCTGGTTAAATTCGCCTCAAAACCAGATATACCCAAGTTTGTATTGAGCATGAAGGATTATTTTGATGTAGAAGAGATTAAAGACAAAATACGTTTTTTCTTTCTTATGGAAAAGGGAGGACGCAGCGAGCACGTATTGGGAATGTATCACGACAAGAAGTACCGGCTCCTGCGTTTAAAGAACATTAAGATTCTAGATAGAATGCTCAACGATAAGCCGCTTGAGTTTAGGTCATTAGATGTTTCTATTTTAAACTATATAGTTTTAAAAAAGATTTTAGGGATTGATTTAGAGGATAAAGACACTCTCATATTCAGCCCTAATACTAATGAATTAATTGAAAAAGTAGATAATGACAATTCATATATTGCCTTCTTTTTAAATCCGGCGAGAATCCAACAGATAATCTCTGTTGCCTTAACCGGCCAGAAGATGCCAGCTAAATCAACGTATTTTTATCCGAAGGTTTTGTCGGGGCTGGTGATTAATAAACATGAATAACATAAGTCACCAAGATACCACGTCACCCGTAAATTTTAGACTTTAACTGGTGACCTTGTGACTTTGTGACACGGTGACCATATATCTTTTTAATTAAGAATAAAAGATGGCACTATTCGGCAAACCCAAATATACGATTGTAAGGCTTAAAAAAAAAGATATTCCAGATGGACTCTGGACAAAATGCGGAGGATGCTCTGAGGCATTATATAATAAAACGCTCGAAGAGAATCTCAAGGTTTGTCCAAAATGTAATTACCATTTTGTCTTGGGGGCTTACGAAAGGATAAATATGCTTTTAGATAAGGATACATTTCAGGAATATGATAAAGATATGTTACCCGCGGACCCTTTGGAATTTAAGGGACCCAAGACTTACAGGGATAAAATATCCCAGGATCAGAATACTACGGGTTTAAAAGAAGCAGCAGTAACCGGCGAAGGGTTTCTGGATAATAAGAAAATAATTATTGCCGTTACAGATTCGCGTTTTATTATGGGCTCAATGGGCTCAGTGGTAGGCGAGAAAATAACCCGCGCTATTGAGATTGCAACAAAGGAAAAACTGCCTTTGCTCATTGTTTCGGGTTCAGGCGGCGGGGCGAGAATGTATGAGGGTATGTTTAGCCTTATGCAGATGGCCAAGACCTCAGCCGCGCTTTATTATCATCATAAGGCAAAACTTCCTTACATTTCTGTACTTACCAATCCTACTATGGCCGGAGTAATGGCTTCATTTGCGGGATTAGGCGATATAATTATTGCTGAACCGAAGGCGCTAATTGGTTTTACCGGCCCTCGGGTTATCGAGCAGACCATAAGACAGAAGTTGCCTGTCGGATTTCAACGCTCAGAGTTTTTGCTGGAGCACGGCCTGATTGATATGATAGTACATCGAAAGAACCTAAAAGGCACATTAGGCCAATTGCTTGACTATCTTGCTTAATAAATATATAATAGAGAGCTCTGGGTCTAAAAATAGGCAGAGCTCTCTTGATTACAGCGATTAAATTTAGATTACAGCGATTTATTGTCGTTGGAATAATCTGTGTAATCTTTTTATAATCTCTGAAATCAGAGGTCTCTGATGTAGTTTTTGGGAGTTTTTCAGAGACCTCTAATAACGATTGGGTTTATAGGTTATGAGTTAAAAGATGTCCAATCTACCCATAACTTATAACTAATAACTTAGAACTCCCGAACGGAGTGAGGGCGATGGCACAGGTAAGCCTGAAAAATGTCACCAAGGTTTTTGCTAATGGCATGAAGGTGGTTGATAATGTAATGTTGGGAGTTGAGAATAAGGAATTTATGGTCCTGGTTGGGCCATCCGGATGCGGTAAATCTACAACCTTAAGGATGATCGCCGGCTTAGAGGAGATAACAAAAGGTGAAATTTATATAGGCGATAAACTCGTTAATGACATACCTGCGAAAGACCGCGATATTGCCATGGTGTTCCAAAATTACGCAATTTACCCGCACTTTACTGTATTTGAAAATATGGCGTTTGGTTTAAAATTAAGAGGTTATCCTAAGAACGAGATTGTCCGGCGGGTTAATGAAGCTGCCGACATTTTAGGCATAAAACACCTGCTTGACCGTAAACCCCGGGAGCTCTCTGGCGGCGAGAGGCAGCGCGTTGCCGTAGGAAGGGCGATTGTGAGAAAACCATTGGTATTTTTGTTTGATGAGCCTTTGAGTAATCTCGATGCAAAATTAAGGGTCCAGATGCGTACCGAGATACACAAACTCCATATAAGGCTTCAATCAACGATAATATATGTTACCCACGACCAGGTTGAGGCTATGACCATGGGCGATAGGATTGCTGTAATGAAAGGCGGAATTTTACAACAGGTTGCAGATTCGATGGAGGTTTATGACCACCCAAAGAATAAATTTGTTGCGGGATTTATTGGTTCGCCACCTATGAATTTCCTGCAGGGTGAAATTATCAAAAAAGACGCTCGATTATATTTTGATGAAGGTAAAACAATAGTAAAAATTGTAGAAGATATGTATGAGAAGCTCACGCCTTATGTTGGTGGGGATATTATCTTTGGCATACGTTGCGAAGATATCTATGATAAATTATTCGTTTCTGAAGCGCCTCCAGAAAATATCATAAGAGTAAACTGCGAAGTGGTTGAACCTATGGGCTCAGAAGTTTACCTTTATTTAAATACAGGAAGGCACACTTTTATTGCCCGTGCCGGAGCGCACGATAGGCCGCGCGTCAATCAGAATATGGATGTAGTTTTTGATATGAGCAAGGCGCACTTTTTTGATAAAAAGACTGAAGAGACAATCATATAAGTTTCTTACCCATCTCACCCAACAAGCGCTTTCCAGAAAAATATATCGCTATGCCTAAGTTATTGATTATCTTTTCTTTAATCAATATCCTTATCGTTTATTATCTGCTTCATAGGTATTATAAGAAAAAGCATGAACTTGAAATTAAAATTCAGGGCATTCAGGGAAAAATAAATATTTTAAATACGCAGCACATACAGGAGAACAAAAATAAAATCGCCCTGGAAGAGAAGATTGAACGTTATAATAGCCTCAAGGAGATTGTTGAAAAAATAGATCAGGACCTAGATTTGGAATATATAGGAGATACCCTCACCAAGATTGCCTTTTCCTCCATTGCCAATAATAAAGGTACGTGCCTTTTGTATTTGATAGATAATCAGACCCAGAAGTTAAATCTTTTTAAAACAAAAAAACAAGTTCAGGGATTAATTATTAAGGCAGAGGAAGGCGATATTTTTGATTTCTGGGTGTTAAGGCACGCAAGCCCATTGTTGATAGAGGATATCAGGAAAGATTTCCGTTTTGATTTAGGCAAGATTGAGGCTCAACATACAAGGCCCATTTCGTCCTTAATTAGCTCGCCCCTCATAAGTGAACATAATTTTTTAGGCATATTAAGACTGGATAATTCCATTCCTAGTCTTTATTCGCAGGATGATCTAAGATTTCTGGCAACTGTCTGTGGTTTGGGGGCAGTAGCTTTAGAAAACGGGGAACTTTTTCAAAGGACAAAAGATTTAGCTATACACGATGAGCTAACCCGCCTTTATACAAAGGGTTATTTTTTAGAGCAACTAAGAGAAAATTGCCTTAAGGGCCAACGCCAGGATATAATCTTTTCATTATTGATGCTCGATATCGATTATTTCAAAAATTACAATGATAAATTTGGACATACGAGCGGTGACATTGTATTAAGAAGCCTAAGCCGCACCATGACTGACTTCTTGAAAGATTCGAGCTCCATAATAAGCCGTTTTGGCGGAGAGGAATTCTGTATAATTTTACCTTTTAAAGACAGAAGAGCTGCTTATAGGATTGCCGATGAACTTAGAGTAAAAATAGAAAAAACAAAAATAATTTTACGTAAACTCCAGACGCATATTACGGTATCCATTGGCCTGGCATCTTTGCCCCAAGATGCTACCGTTGCGGATGAGCTCATCTCAAAAGCAGATAAAGCAATGTATGAAGCAAAACAGAAGGGGAGAAACCGGGTATGCTAAATTTGATCGCATTAGTTTTATTTACCCCGTTAGAAGTCCCTGCCGAAGGCAGGGCAGTCGCCTTTGGCGCCTTACTTCTAACGGGGTTTACTATGCTCTTATTCATCTCGCTTAAGAAAAGATTAGATAAAAGTATTGATGCGTCTAATTACGACCGCATTAAGGACGAATATAATAACTTACTTGCCGAGAACAAAAAACTTAAAACAGCCAATCAAAATTTACAGAATGCGCTCGACAGTATCATAGCTCTTTATGATATAACCGAACAGATGAGTAAATCTTTGGATGCGGATAAGATGTTTAGTTATTTTAGGGATGAGGTAAATAAATACATTCGGGTAAATGATTTGAGATTTCTTAAAGGAAAGGTAGATTTATCGCTATATAAAGATTACACATTCTCCCCATTAAAAATACAAGAGGAACTTATCGGGTATTTAGCTGCGGATGGCCTTAGGGCAGAGGACAAAGAAAGATTTTATATCTTATCGCAGCAATTTCTCTTAGGGGTTAAAAGAGCCATTCTTTACCAAGACGTTCAGGAATTAGCTATTATAGATATTCTTACCAGCGTATTTAATCGGAGATATTATCTGGAGAGATTCAAGGAGGAGCTCGAACGCTCAAAAAAGTTTAACTACAAATTCTGTTGCCTAATGATCGACATAGACTATTTTAAGGACTTTAATGACCGCTATGGCCATATAGTAGGAGATGCTATATTAAGAGAACTATCCAGGACTATCCAAGAAAATATAAGACAAATAGATTTAATAGGCAGATACGGCGGAGAAGAGTTTTCCATTATTTTAAGTCAAACAGATAAAGATGCAGCTCAATTCGTAGCAGAGCGTATTCGCCTAGCCATACAAGATAAACGTATCCGGGTTTACGATGAAGAATTGAAAATTACGGTAAGCATTGGCATATCTACCTATCCTTACGATGGCAAAGGTATAGAAAGACTTATCGATAAGGCGGATTCGGCTTTGTATCAGGCAAAACAAGCAGGAAAGAACAAGGTCTGCGCTTACAAGGCTGCCTACTAATATCAAATAGTTAGGGACGGTTCTGAAGACAAAGGGACACTTCTGCCTTGACTTCAGAACCGTCCCTGTTATACTGTTATACTATGCCCAGTAAATTTATTATTGGTATTGATTTAGGCGGTACAAACTTAAAGATTGCATTATTAGATTTAAGGTATCAGATTAAAGATAAGGAAGTTCTAAATACGCAAAAATTTATCAAAAAAGAAAATCTCATTTGTGCAATTATAGATTCTATAAATAAGATTATAGAGAATAATAAGTTAAGCAGGGCAAATATCTTAGGTGTTGGATTGGGTTTACCCGGCCCCATAGATTATGAAAAAGGAATAGTCCATTTCTTCCCCAATATCCCCGGCTGGAGAGAAGTAAAACTTAAAACCATCCTTGAGAGAAAATTAAGATTACCCGTATTCGTGGATAATGACGCTAAACTTATGAGCCTGGCAGAATATAAATTAGGTGCAGCAAAAGGCTCAAGGAATACGGTATGTATTACCTTGGGCACGGGTGTGGGTGGCGGCATTATCATTAACGGTAGTCTTTATCGCGGCGTAAGTAATGCGAGTGGCGAAATAGGGCATATGCCCATTAATGAAAAAGGCCCCCGGTGTAATTGCGGTGGCCGTGCATGCCTTGAGACCTATATCGGCAATAATCGAATTTTAAAAGAGGCAAAGAGATTATTTAGACGAGATATAACTTTAGAGGAGTTGAGTTACTTAGCAGGAAAACAAAATCGGCAAGCTCAAACTATATGGTTAAGAGTAGCCGGGAGATTGGCAGTTGCGCTTGTGGGCGTAGTAAACTTGCTTAATCCCGATTGTATTGTTATCGGAGGCGGTGTAGCAGGAGCAGGAAAGATATTATTTGATAATATAAGAAAAATTATCGCAAGGCAGGCAATGAGTGTACAGGCAGGGCATGTAAAAGTGTTTAAGGCAAAATTGGGTAATAATGCGGGTTTAATTGGCGCAGCCATACTGGTAAGAGAAAATGCTAAGGTTAGCGTATAGCGGATAGTTAAAAGATAGCGCATAATAAGTTGCGAGAACTAAAATTCTATACGCTAAACGCTATCCGCTAAATGCTAAGGGAATATAGAGAAATGAAACTCTTTATTGATACTGCAAATATAAAAGAGATAAAAGAAGCAGCGGCTCAAGGAATAATAGACGGCGTAACTACTAATCCGACTTTAATTGCGAAAGAGAATCGCCAGGCCTCTGATTTGTTAAAAGAGATTTGTTCTTTGGTAGACGGGCCGGTGAGCGCAGAAGTTATAGGCCTGGAGGAAGAGGCTATGGTTAATGAAGCCTTGGAGCTCTCTAAAATCGCAAAAAATATCGTAATTAAGATTCCTTTAGTTAAGGAGGGGCTTAAGGCAGTAAAGATTCTGCGCGGTAAGGGGATAAAAACCAATGTTACTTTGTGTTTTTCACCCTCGCAGGCTTTATTAGCAGCCAAAGCAGGCGCAGATTATATATCGCCATTTATTGGCAGGCTTGATGATATAAGCGAGGTCGGAATGGATTTAATTCGCGATATAAAGCAAATCTATTCAAATTATAATTTTAAAACCGAGATTATTGTGGCTTCGGTGCGCAATCCTCTACACGTTGTAGATGCAGCAAAGCTCGGAGCGGATATTGCCACGGTCCCCTTTGCAATAATTGAGCAACTCATAAAACATCCTCTGACGGATATAGGCATTCAGAGGTTTTTGGAGGATTATAAAAAGATTCCCAAAAGTTAAAAAAGTTAAAAATGTTAAAAAGGTTGCCTTCAAAATTTTTAATAACTTCCTTAACCTACTTAACTTTCTTAACCTCCTTAACCTTTATAGCATTTGCTCAGGAGAAAAAAGAGGAATCGATTATTGTTAACGGTGATACAGTTGAATATTCTACCGAAGGTAAGGAGGTCACTGCCACAGGTAATGTCTCAGTAACTTATAAAGGCACAAAATTAACTTGCCATAAACTGACTGTGAATACTCAAACCAAAGATGCCGAAGCTGAAGGGAATGCCAGAATTGATGATACAAAGGGAGTAATTGAAGGTCAAAAAATAAAGTATAATTTTCAAACTAAAACCGGCACGATTATCGATTCAAAATTTAGGGCAAACCCTTATTTTGGTAAAGCAGAAAAGACTAAGAAAGTTAGCGATGATGAATTTATTGCTATGCAAGGGTATATGACTACCTGCGATTACGATAATCCGCATTATCGTATAAAGTCAAGAAAGATAGATTTCTTTCCCGGTGATAAGGTAAAAACTAAGGATGATATCTTATACGTTGGTCGTCTTCCCCTCTTATACGCTCCTCAATACAATCATAGTTTAAAAGACCCTCTGATGCATGTTCAGTTAATGCCGGGCAAGAGCAAAGACTGGGGAGCTTATATGCTCAGCGCCACCAGATATAATCTTACCGAAGATGTCAAGGGAAGAATTTATCTTGATTATCGGGCAACCAAGGGAATAGCAGAAGGTTTCGGTACAAATTACGCAACCTCTGACTTTGGCAAGGGCGATTTTAAGTATTATTATACACAAGAAAGAGACCATAGCCTTGACAAGACAAATAGAGCGCCCAGAGAATTTGAAAGATATCTTATCCGTTGGCGCCATCAAGCCGATATAGATGCGCAGACAAAGTTAATCGGAGAATATTATAAAATAACGGATTCTAAAATGGCGATATTAGGTTCCGATCACAATTTTCTCAAAGATTATTTTTTCCGTGAATACGAAAAAAATGTCCAGCCCATATCTTACCTTTTATTACATCATGCATTTTCTTACTCGAGCCTGGATTTTTATATGCAAAAGCGCACTAATCGTTGGTATGATTCTGGCTATTTAGAAAAGCTCCCTGAGATAAAATATAGCTTACCTTCCTTTGAAATCGCAGATACCCCTTTTTATTTTGATAATAGTTCTTCTTTAGGAAATTATAATAGGAAAAACACCAGTACCATGACTCCTGCAACAAATAATACCAGTCTTAGCACTACCGATGCGCATGTAAATAGGCTCGATACAAGCAATAAACTATCATTGCCTATGAAAGTAGCTTTTGTTCAGTTTACTCCTTTTGTCATGAACCGTGAGACTTTTTATGACAAAAAAGCAGTTAGCCGCTCATCTGTTTCACCGCGTACTGTTTTTTATAGCGGCGCGGATATGAGTACCAAATTTTACCGCCTATTTAATGTTAAGTCTGATTTGCTTGGGCTAAATATAAATGGCTTAAGGCATATCATTACACCTACTATAGGCTATGCATATAATCACGAACCCACCATCTCAAATAGCAAATTGAGACAGATAGATGATGTAGATGCGCTCAGCCGTAACAATGCTGCCTCTTTAGGGTTATCTAACAAACTGCAGACAAAGCGAAATAATCAGAGTGTAGACTTGCTTGATTTAAACGTAAGCAGCAGTTACATTTTCAAGCCAAAAGGGGATAGCATTACCAAAAGCGGAAGCAGCCTTTCGGATTTTCTTTTTCAACTCAAGCTCCTGCCTTATTCCTGGATAAGTATAAATAGTGATGCTACTTATGTGCATTCCGGTGCCCGCGATAGCGCAAATTACCATCATTTTTCCAATGCGAATTACGATCTTAATTTTAATTTAGGAGAAGAGCGTTCATTTGACGTAGGCCAGCGCTATCAGTTAAAAGGTGGCAATGAGATAACCTATAGCTTAAAGTGGCGCTTGAATCCAAAATGGAAGTTTTCGGCTTATCAGAGATATTATCGGGGACACGAAACAACTAGAGCAAGAGGTTTAAGAGAACAGGAATACAGTATATCTAGAGACTTGCATTGCTGGACTTGGGATATCACCTATAATATCAAAAGAGGTTACGGCGAAAGCATTTGGTTTGTTTTTACACTAAAGGCATTTCCTGAGCTAGAGTTTAACTTTAATGAAAGTTATCATGCGCCCAGACCTGGCTCACAATCGCCAGAATTGGTTCGATAGGATATGAAACCCGCACCTTATGCGTATTTATCAGCTATAAAAATCGAGTGCTGCGAGGATGTATGTAGAAGCAACGTTTATACGTACGCGGCCAAAAACCTCGCCCTTTTAGGGCGAAGATGGACGATGGCTGCTTTAGTATCAACCGTGACAAGCTTCGGCCTAAAGGCTGAAGTAACCGTAGGTTGATTATTTAAAAAAAGGAGAGACCAGAGGCGTGAATATCTCCATAATTGGCACTGGTTACGTAGGCTTAGTGACGGGCGCCTGTTTTGCGGAATTAGGTAACAATATTATTTGCGCTGACAATGATAGTAAAAAAATTACAGGTCTTAAGAAAGGTGTTCTCCCCCTATATGAACCTGGATTAGAAGAGTTGGTGATTACTAATATTAGAAAGACAAGACTTAAGTTTACCACTAGTATTAAAGAAGCAGTAAAAGGTTCGGAGATCATCTTTATTGCGGTAGGCACGCCCTCTTTAGATAATGGCGAAGCAGACCTTACCGGTGTAGAGAGTGTAGCGCGAAATATCGCGCTAAATTTGACCGGTTACCGTCTTATTGTGGAAAAATCTACTGTGCCGGTTGAAACAGGCATTTGGGTTAAACATACCATCTCAACTTATATTAAACATAACATTAAATTCGATATTGCCTCAAATCCCGAATTTTTAAGGGAGGGGCAGGCAATAAATGATTTTATGCACCCGGATAGAATTGTTATCGGCGTAGAATCAAAAAGGGCAAGGGATATCCTGGTAAATTTATATAAACCCTTAAATGCGCCTTTGGTTATTACTGATATTAAATCCGCAGAGTTGATTAAACACGCCTCTAATTCATACCTCGCAACTAAAATTTCTTTCATCAATGCTATTTCGCGCATATGCGAGAAAGTAGGAGCGGATGTAGTAGAAGTTGCGCAAGGCATGGGTTTGGATAAAAGAATTGGTTCCAGCTTTCTAAATGCAGGTATAGGATACGGCGGCTCATGTTTCCCCAAAGATGTAGATGCGTTTATTAATATAACAGAAAAGTTAGGTTGTAACTTTGATTTACTTAAGGTAGCCAAAGCAATTAATCAGCAGCAAAAAATTTTCTTTTTAAATAAGATAAAGGAGCTGTTATGGATAATCAAAGATAAGACTATAGGGATACTGGGGCTGTCTTTTAAGCCGAACACCGACGATATACGTAATGCCCCTTCGATAGATATAATCCGGGCCTTGCAATCAGAGGGTGCTAAAATAAAAGTTTATGACCCTTGTGCAATGGAAAAGGCAGGCGAATTGTTGGGTAAAGTAAAATTCTGTAAGGACCCTTATGAAGTTTGCAGAGGAAGCGATTGCCTATTGGTTATTACGGAGTGGGATGAATTTAAAGAATTAGATTTCCCTAAGATTAAAAAATTGCTTAAAAGGCCGTTTATCATAGACGGCCGCAATATTTATGAGCCGGAAAAGATGAAGAAGTTAGGTTTTACCTATGCGGGCATTGGCAGGGGAAGTGTTCTTAAGCGATAGCTGGATAGAGATAAGCGATGGATAATTTTATTAAGGAATTTACCCCGTTAGAAAAAGCCACCCGCGTTAAAAATAAATTTTGTAACAGGCGTGGTAGAGAAGATTTTCTAACGGGGTTTAAAAAAAGGATTCA
>Ga0210049_1000278_pt1 | contig 40360 bp, 38 predicted proteins | sample CryGeyCG2014_300_2_FD_183964 | JGI IMG/M metagenome (GOLD analysis project Ga0210049, IMG submission 183964) | Groundwater microbial communities from aquifer - Crystal Geyser CG06_land_8/20/14_3.00 (SPAdes) (version 2) | ecosystem: Environmental > Aquatic > Deep subsurface > Groundwater | place... | reverse complement strand
TTGAACTTCCAATCTCTAAAATTATGCACCAGATAAACAATAAGTACGTGAAATATTTCCGCCACCGTTATGGAGGTTTTGGCCATCTCTTTCAAGAAAGATATTTTGCTAAAGTGATTGATAAAGACGCTTATCTTTGGGAATTGGCTCGGTATATCGATTTAAATGCCGTGCGGGCGAAATTAGTAAAAAAGCCTGAAGATTATCATTGGGGCAGTTATTCAAGATATTTTCAAAAAGAACATAAAGATAATTTGATAGACCGAGAATTATTTTTGAGCTACGAAAATGAAAATTTAGAAAAATCCCGAATTTCTTATTTAAAATTTATTAAAGATGGATTGCAAAAAGAAGGGGAGCCATTGTTTCCGATAGATAAAAATATGATTTAAAAATATGATTTAGCGGAGCGGGTTAAGAAAGCGGAAAAGTTTAAAAATCGTATAAAATCGTGCCAAATTTAATTTTATAAACGGTGACCCCCGTCATATAAGGATTCGGGATCGCTTTAAAAAGTGACTGTCACCAGCCATGTGGAAAACTTGGTTAAAATGGCAAACGGCCGTTTGCGAAAAAAACCACGTATTTATATTGGAGTCGGGTTCTATTAAGACCGGGTTTTCATAGTTGGAAAAGCGCGAAAGGGGGGTCTCTTAAAGCCTGATTTCAACAGCAGTAATTTATTCTATAAAGATGATGCGCAATAAGGAATAGCAGGTTCTTTGCGCGAAACTAACGCGAAACAAGGCGGCTGCAAAACTTTATAGTAACAGGAAAGCTGACGAAGCCGCCTACGCGAAACCACGCGAAAATTATTACGCGCTAACTTCTATTTTCTAAATCTTCCAAAATCGCAAGCGGCCGCTTGCCCAGTAGAGCAACTTCCGGTGACAAACGCCACTTTGTGGGGTTTGGTTTTGAAAATTAGATATAAAAATAATTTTATTATTTGTAGAATTTTTAAATAATTTTTGGCGTTTGGCATTTTGTGCTCTTCTAATCTTTTCTTGAATTTTAATATAAGCAAGGTGTCCATTTTTATCTCCCTTGTTTTTTAAATACGGACCCGGAAGAACATACTGGAAGTTGTCTTACTGGGCTTGCGATTTTGGAAGATTTTTTGTTGACTTGTTGATTCTTGCAAAAAATACATAAAGCGTGTTGCTTTTTCTCCGAATTTTTGTTATTCTTAAATTAAATTTAACTCTTTAATTATTTATGGCTGTTCCAAAACAAAGACATACAAAATCACGAAGAAATAAGCGGCGAATGCATCTTTTTTTGCGAAAGAAGCAGTTTTTAAATTGCCCGAAGTGCGGCAAGCCGATTTTACCTCATACTATTTGCTGGAACTGCGGTTATTACAAAGACAGAGAAGTTGTTGATGTTCTGGCGAAACTTGAGAAAAAAGAGAGAAAGAAGCGGGAAAAGGAAATGGCGGCCAAAGAAAAAGAGGAGAAAAAGGAAAAATCTTTGAGCATGGAAAACCTCTCTAAGAAATAATTGTCATATTGTTAAATTGTCATATTGTTAAACTGATTAATTCAGTTTAACAATTTAGCAATTTAGCAATTTAGCAATGGCCAGCAGACATTTGTCAAGAAGTATCGCCATGCAGTCTCTCTATGAATGGGATTTTTGGGGCCAGGATAAAGCAAAATTAGAGGAGATTGTTAAGCGAAATATTAAAGAATTTGGCCCGGGAATGGAAGATGAGGATTTTGTTTGGTCATTAGTTAATGGCGCCACAGAGCATCTTTTAGAAACCGACAAGATTATTGAAAAATGCGCTCCCGAATGGCCGCTTTCTCAGGTTGCCATAGTTGACCGCAATGTTTTAAGAATTGGAATTTATGAGCTGCTTTATGGAAATCGGGAAGAAGTTCCGCCAAAAGTGGCAATTAACGAAGCGATTGAATTGGCAAAAAATTTCGGCGGCGAGAACTCAGGGAAGTTTATCAATGGGGTTTTGGGAACAATTTATAGAGAAATAGGGGAACCCGGCAAAGAGCACGAAAAGGAAGAGAAAGAAAAAACCAGCGAGAAAAAAGAAGTAAAAAGTGAATCGGAGGATTCGGAAGGAGAACAAAAAAAAGAAGAAAAATAAACTCGCTAATTTGTGCGAATACGGGTGCTAATCTGTGCGAATAGTTTGACAGAATTTCATTGTGTCAATTTTTTCTAAGATATTCGCAAAAATTTGCACCCGAATTAGCATAAATTCGTGATTGTGATGAAGGATTTTTCAGTTCTCGAAAAAAAGCTTGGTCTAAAATTTAATAATAAAGACCTGCTTACCGAGGCTTTTATCCACCGTTCGTATTTAAACGAAAACCCGAAATTTCATTTATCTCACAATGAAAGATTGGAGTTTTTGGGCGATGCTGTTTTGGAGCTCGTAGTAACCAAATATCTTTATCTTAACTATAAAAAGCCCGAAGGAGAGTTAACCAGTTGGCGGGCAGCTTTGGTTAACGCTCAAAGTTTAAGCCAGACAGCCAAAGAACTTAATTTCAATGAATATCTTTTACTTTCCCGGGGCGAGGCGAAAGATACCGGCAAAGCTCGTCAGTTTATTTTAGCTAATACCCTTGAAGCTTTTATCGGAGCGCTTTATCTTGATGGGGGATATAAAGCCGCTCAAGATTTTATTGAAACCTGCCTTTTAAAAAAATTACCGGAAATCATTGAAAAGAAACTTTTTTACGACCCCAAAAGCCGTTTTCAGGAAGAAGCCCAGGAGAGGGCAAGAATTACCCCGATATACAAAGTGTTAAAAGAAAGGGGGCCCGACCATGCCAAGCATTTTATTATAGGAGTTTACCTGAATGAAGAATTGGTGGCTGAGGGAGAGGGTTCTTCTAAACAAATAGCCGAAGAAGACGCCGCAATGAGAGCTTTAAGGATAAAAGGCTGGGGTTGACCCCGTTAGAAGTCTGCCAAATTATTTAATGGCTCCATTAGAAGCATCTGTTTCTAATGGAGCAAGATTTTAACTAACAGAAGTTAAGCATTAAAAACTTAGCTTGTAAATTATCGCAGACTTCTAACGGGGTTGACCCCGTTTTAAAGATTTGTTATAAAACGAGGAGTTCTTTAAAAAAACATATTGGAAGGAAAAGTCAATGGTAAAGAAAAAAGAACTTTTATGGATTTTGATTTTTATTGGTTCAATTGCCTTATTGGCGATGTTTTTTATGCCCGGTTTTTTAAACCAGGAACAGATAGAAAAATTAGAATACGACGATTTTTTGGCAAAACTTGAGCAGGGTGAAATTGTCTCGGTTGTTATCCAGGAAAATGCCAATAGAGATTTCGGAAATATTATTAAGGGAGAATTTAAGAAAGACAAAGCTCTTGAACAATTTAAAGGCAACTTCCCTGTTTATCCCGCTCTTTTAGAAAAACTGGAACAAAACAATGTAGAGATAGATTTTAAGCCCCCTTCCGAATGCGGGGGTGGTATGTCATTTATTTTTCTGATAGGTTTCTTTTTGCTTATTTTCTTTTTGCTGCGCAAGGTGGCAGGAAGACAGATTGGGGGAGCTCAATCTTTTACCAGAAGCCGGGCTAAATTAGCCGGGATAGATGTCAAGGAAAGGTTTGTGGATGTGGCCGGCATTGACGAAGTTAAAGAGGAAGTGGAAGATATTGTTGATTTTTTGAAAAATCCCGAACCATTTCAGCAGATTGGAGCCAGAATTCCTCGAGGAGTGCTTTTGGTTGGTCCGCCAGGCACCGGGAAAACATTGCTTGCCAAAGCAATTGCCGGTGAGGCCGGGGTTCCGTTTTTCAGCACTTCCGGCTCGGAATTTGTGGAAATGTTTGTTGGCGTGGGGGCCGGCCGGGTAAGAGATTTGTTTGCCAAGGCAAAACAAAATGCTCCCTGTATTTTATTTATTGATGAAATTGACGGTGTTGGACGGCATCGGGGTTCAGGCCTTGGTCACAGTCATGATGAGAGAGAACAAACCCTGAATCAGATTTTTGTTGAAATGGATGGGTTTGACGAAAGGACAAATGTTATTGTTCTGGCTGCCACCAATCGTCCTGATATTTTGGACCCAGCTCTTTTGAGGCCAAAGAGATTTGATAGGAAAGTGGTTGTAGGCAGGCCGGATGTTAAAGGAAGAGAGGAAATTCTTAAAGTCCATACTAAAAATAAACCATTGGCCGAGGATGTAAATTTGGAAGAAATCGCTAAAGCCATCCCCGGAGTGGCTGGCGCTGAGCTGGAAAATTTGGTTAATGAAGCGGCTATTTTTGCCGTCAAAGAAAAGAAGGATAAAATTTTCCACTCCCATTTCAGAATGGCGGTAGATAAAATTTTAATGGGCAAAGAGAGAAAATTGGTAATGGACGATGAAGATAAAAGACTTATTGCTTATCATGAGACCGGTCATGCCCTGGTTTCAAAACTTTTGCCAGGCACCGACCCGGTTAGAAAAATTTCTATTACGGCAAGAGAAAGATCGCTTGGTCAAACTTTGAGCCTGCCTGATAAGGATAGATATATTACTTCCGAACGATACCTTTTAAACTGGGTATCAATATGTTTGGGCGGCAGATTGGCTGAGGAGATTTTCCTGGGAACCAGGTCAACCGGAGCCGAAGATGATTTAAGGAAGGCAACCGAAACCGTTCAAAAGATGGTTTGTTCCTGGGGTATGTCAAAACTTGGTCCAAGAGTTTTTGGAGCAAAAGAAGAAGAAATTTTTTTGGGTCGGGATGTTACCCGAAAAGAGGATGTTGGTCCGGAAACTCTAAAAGCGATTGATGAAGAAGTAAATAGAATCATTAACGAGAGTTACGAAAAAGCCAGGGAGCTACTTTCCAATAATCAAGAAAAAGCCGAAGCTTTGGTTAAGGTTCTTTTGGAAAAAGAAACCCTGGAGAAAGGAGAAATTGACCAAATCCTAAAATAATTTAGAAAAGCCGCTCGCCGAGCGGCTTTACCTTTGACATCTCCCTTTGTTTATAATAAATTAAAAGTAATGCTTGTAATTCGTTTGATTCGCGTTGGGAAAAAACACAGTCCAGATTTTCGGATGGTGGTAACCGATAAAAAAAATCCTCCCCGGGGCGGAAGGTTTTTAGAGATGCTCGGGCATTACAATCCAAAATTAAAGCAAAAAAACTTTAAAGAAGAAAGAATTAGATATTGGCTTAAAAATGGAGCAAAACTTTCTGATACCTGCCACAATCTTTTAGTCGGGGCTGGCATTATTAAGGCAAAAAAAATTAAACTGAAAATTTCTTCAAAAGGGAAGGGAAAGCCGGAGGAAGGGAAACTTGAGGAGAAATCCAAAGAGAAAGCGGAAGAAAAACCGAAATTAAAGAAAGGACCGAAAGAAGAAAAATCAGAAGAAAAGAAAGAACCCTCCTCAGCCAAAGCTTCGGATGGTGAAGAAAAAAAAGAATAAGAGAAAAAATTGGGAAACGTTTGAGAGGGGGGTTGACCCCGTTAGATGAGCGAAGCTCTATCTAATGGGGTTGACAACTCCTTATAAAAGGATTATAATACAATGTTGGATAGTGCATGACAGCAAGAACGCTATATTAATTCGTATTTGTAGCCGAAAGCGTAAATTCGCGAATTCCCACACCGCTTTCGGTAGAAAGGTCGGCATGTACTATCAAATAATTAAAGTATTAAATTGATAATCAGTTAATCGCAGTTAATTACCTCGGATTAGCTTCATTACCAAGGAGCTGATTGCTTATAATCGAGGGATTAATTTTCCGAATTCTAAAAATATGGCTAAAGTTGCAGGTGATCAAGAATTTCTTGAGAACATAATAAAAAGTTTAGTTGACCATCCGGAAGATGTGAAAGTCGAGCGGAATGTTGACGAGATGGGAGTTTTACTCTCTCTCAGAATCAATGCGGAAGATATGGGCCAAGTTATTGGCCGCCAAGGTTCAACAGCAAGAGCTATTCGGGCTCTTCTGAGAATCGTTGGACTCCGAAATCACGCTCGAGTTAACCTCAAGATTGAAGAACCGGAAGGTGGCAGACCACCGGTTCGCATGGATCGCGGAAGGTCATCAAGAGTTGACGATGTTGTTGAGGAATTAAAACTGTAAGACATCGGTTTTGGACTTCTTGAGAAATCCGAAGGCCGTGCTATCATTGAGGGTAGCGCGGCCTTTCGTTTCTCATCTTTTGATGAGAAACGAACCCCGCATCAATTTTGCCATTAAATACCCATTAAAACTTTGATTAAAGGTTTAATTCGGAAAAGTTATCGCAATGCCCGGCCCCGAATAAGGGTTTCGTGGGAGAGGGCATTGCCATGGCAAAGGGTTGCAAAATTGGTGCGGGGTCGCCACCTAAAACATAATGCAAAGAACAGACTGTTGAACAATTCAGCGTAGTTCAGCGTAGATATCAGCGTTAGTTCAGCGTATTATCGCTGAGTAAACGCTGATATCTACGCTGAGTTAACGCCGATACGCTGAAAAAATAATTATTCAACGGTCTCTGGCAGCATTCGCATAAAATTCGTAGATTAGCATCATGTTTCATGATTAGGTTTGATATTATCACAATTTTTCCGGATATTTTTCAATCCTATTTTAGCGAAAGTATTATTAAAAGAGCCCAACAGAAAAAGTTGGTTAAAATTAATATTCATAATCTTCGGGATTTCACAAACGATATTCACAAAACGGTTGACGACAGGCCCTATGGCGGAGGCCCGGGAATGATTTTAAAAGTCGAGCCGATTTGTAAAGCTGTTCAATTTTTAAGAAATAAAGAATTAAGAATAAAAAATAAAAAACAAAAACATAAAAATAAAAAAACTAAAGTAATTCTTTTTAGCGTAAAGGGCAAGAAATTTAATCAGCAAATGGCTCAAAGTTTTTCAAAATTTAACCAGCTTATTTTGATTTGCGGCAGATACGAAGGAGTTGATGAAAGAGTTGCAAGGCATATTGCCGATATGGAAGTTTCGGTGGGGGATTATGTTTTAACCGGGGGCGAGCTGGCGGCGATGGTTCTTATTGATGTTGTTTCCCGCCACATTCCCGACGTTTTGGGCAAGCTGGAATCGCTTGAAGAAAAAAGATTGGGTCCCGGAGTGCCAGTTTATACCCGGCCCGAAGTTTTTACTTATAAAAAAAGAAAGTACCGGGCGCCGAAAGTTTTGCTTTCCGGTCATCATAAAAAAATTGAAGATTGGAGAAAAAAACACATTAAATCCATTGAGAATCCTTCTTGAGACTGTTGAATAATTATTTTTTCAGCGTATCGGCGTTAACTCAGCGTAGATATCAGCGTTTACTCAGCGATAATACGCTGAACTAACGCTGATATCTACGCTGAACTACGCTGAATTGTTCAACAGTCTGTTCTCTATGGTTTCTAAAGTCATACGGGAGTTCTTTTAAAATTTTTAAAATAAGGGGGCAAAATGAAGAGAGATATTTTTGAGTTTGAGTTTGGAATTTTTGATTGCGACGGCACTTTAATAGACAGCATGTCGTTTTATACTGAAACTTTTGTCGTAGTTTTGGAAGAAAAAACAGGCATTCCGAGAGAAATCGGAAGGAAGTTTTATAAAGAGAGAGCCGGGACGCCCGCTTTAAAGCAATACGAACAAATTTTGGAACTTTATGACAAGAACAAGTTAGCCGATGTTCGGGAAATAACAGAGCTCTTTTTTCAGAGAATTGATAAAATTGATAAAGAAAAGAAATTTAGAGTTTTTCCCGGGACCAAAAAGCTTCTAATGGAACTTTGCAGGAGAGGATTGAAGCTCTTTGTTACTTCGGGTTCAAAATGCCGGATATTGGAAAGGAAATTAGAAAAACATGACCTTTTGGTATATTTTGATTTAATAATGGGTTCGGATGAAATTCCCAAAGGAGTTGAACATATTAAAATTTTTGTCGATTGGTGTGAATTGCCAATTGAGAAATTTGCTAAAAGAGCATTTTTATTGGGCGATGGACCAAGCGATATGAGAATTGCCAGAGAGAGCGGGGTTTATGCCATTGGCATTGCCAATACCGTGGATGCCGAGATTCTTATTAAAGCCGGAGCAGACGATATTGTTAAAAACCTAAAAGACCTAATACATCGCTCTTAAAATAAACCAAAAGTCTGTGTTTTGGCACAGACTTTTTCTTTTGACAAAAGAGGTTCCGGGCGTTAAATTAGAATATATGGAAAAGAACATTTTAATAATCGGCGCAAGGGGAATGCTTGGTTGCGATTTAATGAAAGTTTTTCAAGGTTTAAATCCTCTTGGTATAGACAAGGAGGAATTGGATATTACCAGCAAAGAAGCAGTAGAAAATTTTATTTTGGAGTTAAAACCAATCCTGGTCATCAACGCCGCCGCTTATACTGATGTTGGTGGTTGCGAGCAAAATCAGGATTTGGCAATGAGAGTTAATGGAGACGCCGTTGGTTATCTGGCAAAAGCCGCAGAAAAAATTGGAGCCACTTTAGTTCATTATTCCACTGATTATGTTTTTGATGGCAAGAGTCCAGAGGGTCATAAAGAGGATAATGAGCCAAAAAATCCCATAAATTTTTATGGAAAGTCAAAGCTTTTTGGCGAAAAATTATTAAAAGAAAATTGCAGAAATTATTATTTAATCAGGACATCTTGGTTGTTCGGGAGGCACGGAAAAAATTTCGTTGATACAATTTTGAAACTTGGTAAAGAAAAAGAGGAATTAAAAGTGGTTAATGACCAGCATGGCAAGCCGACTTATACGATGGATTTAGCGAAAAGAACAAAAGAGTTATTAGATGGGAAATCTCCTTTTGGCGTATATCATATTACCAACGAAGGAATTACCAGTTGGTACGACTACGCGTTAAAAATTTTTGAAATTTATAAGCAATTAAATCCCGGTCAGAAATTGGCTAAAGTTGTTCCTTGCGCTTCAGCCGAATATTTGAGGTTTACCCGCCGAAGTTTTGTAAAACAAAATTTTTGCGGGTCGGCAAAACGTCCGATTTGGTCAATTTTGCTCAACACTAAACTTCCTTCAAGCCGTCCCTGGGAGGAAGCCCTAAGAGATTACTTAAAAAATGATAAAAAATAGAAAATGGATAGGTTGGTTTTTGGGTTTTTTAATTTTTTCCCGCATTTCCGCCTTTGGCGGAATCCGCCGTAGGCGTGATTTGCGGAATCCCGCCTTGGCGGGAAATTTCTAATTTTTTATGCGAATTGGCATTGATGCCCGATTTTTCGGGCCAAAACAAAAAGGGCTGGGGAGATATGTACAAAGGTTAATTGAAGAATTAACCGAATTTTCAATTTTTAATTTTCAATTTTCAAACTATAAATTTGTAATTTTTCTTCGGAAAGAAAACTTCAATGATTTCCAGCCGTCCAATCCGAATTTCAAAAAAGTTTTGGCTGATTGGCGGTGGTACACGATTGCTGAACAACTCTTTATGCCGTTTATCATTCGGCGAGAAAAAGTTGATTTAATGCACTTCCCTCATTTTAATGTGCCTGTTTTTTGTCCGACAAAATTTGTCGTTACCATTCATGATTTGGTTTTAAAAAAATTTCCAACCAAAAGAGCAACCACTTTAAACCCCCCAATATATAAGATAAAAGAATTGGGCTATAAAGTTGTTTTAAATTGGGCGGTAAAAAGAGCCCAAAAAATAATTACCCCCTCAAATTTTACCAAAAATGAGATTTTAAGTTATTTTAAAATTAAGCCAGAAAAAATTGAGGTGATTTATGAAGGCGCGCCCCAGCCAAATTTTGTTTTACAAAATTTGGCTGGGGAAATCCGAAATCCGAAATCCGAAATCCTAAAAAAATACAATATCGAAAAGCCCTATATTTTGTATGTTGGGAATGCTTATCCCCACAAGAATTTAGAAGGACTTTTGAGGGCTTACTCGCTAATATGCGCGAATAAAGACGCGAATATGTGCGAATATGAAGGCGATGTTCAATTGGTTTTGGTTGGTGAAATGGATTACTTTTACAAAAGACTCAAACAATTAACAATTCAACAATTCAACAATTTAACAATTGGCAAGCAGGTGGTGTTTACCGGTTTTGTCTCTGATGACGAACTTCCGGAATTGTATAAAAATGCTGTTTTGTATGTTTCGCCGGCTTTTTCAGAAGGATTTGGCCTGCCCGCTCTTGAGGCAATGAATTATGGCCTCCCGGTTGCCGCTTCTGGAACCGGCGCTCAACCGGAAATTTTAGGCAAGGCGGCTTTATATTTTAAACCGGAAGACATTGAAGATATGGCGGAAAAAATGTCTATTTTATTAAAAAACAAAAACCAGAGAAAAGATTTAATAGTCAGAGGATATGAACAGATTAAAAAATACAGTTGGCAGAAAATGGCTGAGGAAATTTTGAAACTTTACAAGACTGAGACCGTTGAATAATTTAGCGTGGTTTTGCTTAAAGCCTGCCCCGTAGGGAGGCGAAGCCTCTCCTTCGGGGTTTGGCGTAAGTTTTACGATTGGGATGGATTTTGAGCCAAACCACGCGAAACAGTACGCAAAACCCACGCGAAAATATAATTGTTCAACACTCTCAAGACTGTTATTTGAAAACATATTAAAAGTTCATTAAAATTAAAGGAGTGAATATGAGAAAAAACCAGTTCGTTAACGGTTCAAAGAAAATTATTTGCTTTGATTTGGAAGGGCCTCTTTCTCCTCAGGACCATGCTTTAAAGGTAATGAAATTGATACCGGGCGGAGAGAAAATTTTTGAAGTAATATCGCGCTACGATGATTTATTAACCCTGGAAGGCAAAGAAGGATATGAGCCCGGAGACACTCTTAAACTAATTTTTCCCATTCTCGTTTCCCATAAGATTTGCGAGAAAAATTTAACAGCGGCATCTGAGCGGGCTGAATTGGTTTTTGGCGCCAAAAAATTAATTTCCTGGCTTCAAAAAAATAAATGGAAGGTTTATATTATCTCTACTTCTTACCAGCAGCATGCCCTATCCATAGCTGAAAGATTAAAGGTTTTAAAAGAAAATGTTTATTGCACGAAATTTCCTTTAAATTCCTTTTTGGAAAAGTTTTTTTACGGAAAAACTAAGTTTCCCTGGCTGGCTCTAATTTATGAGGCCGAAAAAGTTATTGTAAGAGAATTATGGGAGGAAAATTTGGATTCCGGAGAAAAAGACCAAAAGCTCAAAGATTTTCTGGATGAATTTTTTTGGAAAAAACTTCCCGAAACCGAACTCTGGTCAACTTTTGACTCCATTAAAGTAATGGGAGGAGCGGCAAAAGCAGAGGCGCTAGGAGAGATCGCAAAGCAAAATAAGACCGGGCTAAAAGCTCTGGTGGCAGTGGGAGACAGTATTACTGATTTCAAAATGCTCAAAGCCGTAAATGAGGCCGGGGGACTGGCAATTGTTTTTAACGGCAATGAATATGCCCTGCCTTACGGAACAGTGGGTATAGCTAGCGCCAATGCAATGGATTTAAAGAAAATTCTTAATGCCTGGTCAGAAGGCGAGCGGGAAGCCGTAAAATCAGCAATTGAAAAAATGAGCTCTAAGAAAAATGTTCATTGGCTTTTAGCTAAGACCCGGGATGAGCTTGCCGAGATTCTTAAAATCCATCAGAGGTTTCGAAAAATAGTTCGGAAGTCCGCGGCAAAACTTGGCTGACCGTATTATACAAGATTCTGTAATTACTCACCCGCTTGAAGTTATTATCATAAATTTAACAATATAAAAGAATGGTTGAGACAAATTTTCAAATCAGTGAGTAATTACAGCGGTGGGTATTGACAAATTATTTTAGTTAAGGTATAATAGAAAGTCAGGCGTTTGGACATACCTGAACACCGGGCGTAATACTTTAAACCAAAAAGCTACAGGGAGGTGAGAAGAGAGAAGTTCTTTAACAAATTTCATGTTGGCTGAATGATAACCGGATGGGAGAAAAAATCAAATAAGGAGGAGATGAACAATGGAATTAATAAGGGGTCAAACTGTTTTTGTGTATGATGGAGCAAAATGGCCGGAGGTTAAAGCAGGAGATATAAAGATAGAAGAGGGTAAAGTATTGGAAATTTTACCAGGGGGAGAAACTGTAAAGATTTTATTTTCAGTTGGAAAAGAAAAAATATTCAGAAAAGGATGGATTGGTGAAAGTAGAGAAGATTGTTTAAAGATTCGGGAAAGATATAAAGAAATTGAGAAAGAAACTAAGGCTGAAATAGGGCTTGGAAATCTAAAAGGCGCCGATTTTCCTCCGAGAGGATTCTGTAGGATATCCCGAGAAATTCCCATAATTAGGCGAATATTCGGTGTTCGATGCACTTTTATTTGTCCGAATTGTGGAATTAAGCAAAGCGTAAGGGTTCCTTATAAGGGTGTCTTCGATGGATATTGTAAGGGGCCTGCGTGTAACCAAGGAATCGTTATTAATCTTAAGAAATGGGAACACAAAAAAGGAATTGGGCATATCGTAAAATAAAACAATAGAAAGAAATAATATAAAAGAGTCCTGAGGTTATCAAACAGGCTCTTTTCTTTTGCTTAAAATTTAGTTAAGATAAAAATGAACACAGAACACAGAATATAGAATATAGAATATAGAATATAGAATACAGAACAACATGTGTTATGTGTTTCATGTTTTATGAATGTAAATTTTCCGAAACAAGAAAAAGAAATTTTGGATTTCTGGAAAAAGGAGAGGATTTTTGAAAAATCAATTGAACAGCGCAATAAAGCCCGCGATTTTGTATTTTATGAAGGGCCTCCAACAGCAAATGCCAAGCCCGGAATCCACCATGTTTTAGCCCGAGTTTTTAAGGATATAATCTGCCGCTACAAAACAATGCGGGGCTTTAAGGTTTTAAGAAAAGCCGGCTGGGATACTCATGGCCTGCCCGTTGAACTTGAAATTGAGAAAAAGCTGGGATTTAAGTCAAAGCAGGATATTGAAAAATACGGAGTGGCTCAGTTTAATGAGGAGTGCAAAAAATCCGTTTGGGAATATAAAGAGGATTGGGAAAAGCTGACCGAAAGAATCGGTTTTTGGCTGGATATGGAACATCCCTATATTACTTATGAAAATGATTATATTGAAACCCTTTGGTGGGAAATAAAAAAAATCTGGGAAAAAGGTCTTTTGCGTCAGGATTACAAAGTTGTGCCCTACTGTCCGAGATGCCAGACCACTCTTTCGGCGCACGAAGTGGCTCAGGGATATAAGAAGATTGCCGAATCGGCCATCTATATTAAGTTAAAAATTCGGAATTGGAAATCCCGTAGGGGAAAAGGCCCGCTTTTAAATTTTATTTCAGAAATTTTTAGCGAATCTCAAACCAAGGATTCCGAATCTCAAAATTCTTATTTGCTGGTTTGGACAACAACGCCTTGGACTCTGCCGGCAAATGTAGCGGTAGCTCTCAATCCTAAACTTAAATATGTAGAGGTTCAGGTTGGGCCAGAAAGCTTTGTTTTAGCAAAAGAAAGATTATCTGTTTTTGAAGCTCATACCTATAAAATATTAAGGGAATTTAGGGGAGAAGAGCTTATTGGCCTGGAATATGAACCTTTGTATTTAACCTGTAATCCCGGAGTTTATACTTCGGCTTTTAAGGTAATTAAAGGCGATTTTGTTGTAAGTAGTGAGGGAACGGGTCTTGTTCATATTGCCCCGGCCTTTGGCGAAGATGATTTGGAAGCGGTAAAAAATCAGAACAGAAAAATCAAGGACGAGCAAAAACAAATTCCAATTTTAATGACCGTGGACGAAAAGGGAAGATTTATTGAAGAGGTTGGAAAATTTGCCGGAATGTTTGTAAGGGATACGGACAAGTTGCTCATCAAAGATTTAGAGGAGCGGGGTATTTTATATAAGGAAGAAAAGTATGAGCACGATTATCCATTTTGCTGGCGGTGTGATACGGCTCTTTTGTATTATGCTAAAAAATCCTGGTTTATAGAGATGCAAAAAGTAAAAAAAGCTTTACTCAAAAACAATCAAAAGATAAACTGGATTCCCGACCACTTAAAAGAAGGGAGATTTGGCGAGTGGTTGCGGGACTTGAAAGATTGGGCAATCTCCCGGGAGAGATACTGGGGAACGCCCCTGCCCATTTGGTATTGTCCAAAATGTCAAAATTTTGAGGTTATCGGTTCCAAAAAGGAGCTGTTTTCTCGAAAATTCAGTAAAAACCGCTATTTTATTTTAAGACACGGTTATTCGGAAATGAACAAAAAAGATATTATAATTTCAACCCTGCCTGAAAAAGAAGAATGTTTTTTAACCAGCGAAGGGGAAGAAGAAATAAAGACAATAGCCGAATTTTTAAAAAATGAAAAAATAAAAATAGACCTGATGTTTTCTTCAGACCTTTTGCGCACAACCCAAACCGCCGGGATTATCAGTAAAGAGCTGGGAATTGACACGATTTATTTTGATGAAAGGTTAAGAGATATTCAAGCCGGAATTTTTGAAGGCAAAACTACAAAGGAATATCATTCTTTCTGGAAAACTCCAAAAGAGAGATTTATCAAGAGTCCGCCGGAAGGGGAGAGTTATAACCAGGTTAAAATGAGAATCTACCAATTTCTAAAAGAAATCAATAAAAAGTATGAAGGAAAGACAATTTTAATAGTAAGCCATCAAAGAACTTTGGACATGCTTCGGGGAGCGGTTGAGGGATTGACTCCGGATGAATTTTTAGAAAAAATAGAGCCGAATAAAACAAAAACAGGCGAGCTTCGGGAGATTGAATTTAGAATTTTTCCCTACAACAATGAAGGCGAACTTGATTTTCACCGACCTTTTGTTGACGAGATAGAAATTTACTGTCAGAGGTGCGGTTCGCGAATGAAAAAGATACCCGAAGTTCTTGATTGCTGGTTTGATTCCGGTTCAATGCCGTTCGCTCAGGGCAATTGGCCATTCGCTTCCGCCTTTGCCGAAGTTTCGGCCCTCGACCGACAAAGTCGCCTTCGGCCGACGAAGTCGGCGGACGAGCAAAATAAAAAATTAAGACCGCCAGAATTATTTCCTGCCGATTATATTAGCGAAGCAGTAGACCAGACCAGGGGATGGTTTTACACCCTGCTTGCAGTCTCAACTTTACTGGAGTTTGGGACGCCATATAAAAATGTTATCTCCCTTGGCCATGTTTTGGATAAAAAGGGAGAAAAGATGTCCAAGTCAAAAGGTAATACGGTTGACCCCACAAACATTTTAGAAGAATACGGGGCCGATGTTTTGCGATGGTATTTTTTCACCATAAATCAACCCGGAGATTCCAAAAGATTTGACGAGGCAGGCCTTAAAGATTGTTTGAATAAATTTATTTTAACCCTTTGGAATTCCTATAGCTTTTTTGAAACCTACATTTCAAAAAAGGAAATCCCAAATTCGAAATTCCAAACACCCGAATCAAAACTATTATTAAATAAATGGATTATTTCTAAACTAAATACTTTAACTGAGAAAATAACCGCTCGTTTAGATAGATATGACATTGTATTAGGGGCCCGAGCCATTGAGGAATTTACCATTGATGAGTTTTCTAACTGGTATATTCGTAGGTCCCGCCGACATTTTCAAAAGCCGAAGAGTGAAACAGAAAAAAATGAAGCTGTTCAAACCTTGGGTTATGTTTTGCTGACCCTGAGCAAACTTTGCGCGCCTTTTATACCCTTTTTATCCGAGACAATTTATAGAAATCTTGGCTTGGGAAGCGTGCATCTGGAAGATTGGCCGAAATTTGAAAAAAAATTTATTAACAGAAAACTTGAGGAGCAGATGGATTTAGTTCGGCGGATTTGCGCTTTGGGCCTAAAGCTAAGAGCCAAAGCAGGAATCAAAGTAAGACAACCGCTATCAAAATTAAAAATTAAAGAGCAAAAACCAGAAGCAGATAAGGAATTGTTGAATTTAATAAAAGAGGAGCTAAATGTTAAAGAGGTGGAGACGACAAGAGAAATATCGGAAGAAATAAAGCGGCAGAAAAATTGGCTGATAGAAACCGAGGGAGATATTACTCTGGCCCTGGATACAGAAATTACTTTAAAACTGAAAGAAGAGAGTCAAATTAGAGAACTCATTCGTCAAATCCAGGATATGAGAAAAAAAGCCGCTCTAACTCCAAAGGATAAAATCATCGTTCAATATAAAACTTCGGCTGAACTGGAAAATTTAATCAGAAACAATAAAGAGCTTATCAGAAATGAAACTTTTGCCGAGGATTTGATTTTGCCGGAAGGAAGTGCTTTAATTGAAAAAGAGAGTGAAATAGACGGAGAAAAACTCTGGCTGGGATTATCCGTAAAATAGTTCATTGAAAAAGAAATGGGGGTGTAAAATGCCGGTTACAGCAGTTATTGGAGCTCAATGGGGAGATGAGGGAAAAGGGAAAATTACCGATTACTTAGCTCAGAATATGGATGTAGTTTTGAGGGCAAACGGCGCTGATAATGCCGGTCATACAATTATAAACGAATACGGCGAGTTCAAACTTCACCTGGTGCCGTCGGGGATTTTTAATCCGGAGGTTATATCAATTATTGGCAGCGGGGTTGCCGTAAACCCAAAAATTTTAATTAAGGAAATTGTTGAACTTCATTCCCGTGGAGTGGAGACGAAAAACCTGAAAATTAGCTCTAGAGCGCATCTAATAATGCCCTGGCACATTCTTCTGGATGAGCTTCAGGAAAAATCTTCAAAAGAAAATGAGATAGGCACTACCCGTCGAGGAGTCGGTCCGGTTTTTTCTGATAAAACAGCCAGATTTGGTTTGAGAGTTGGCGACTTTTTGCAAAAGGAAAATTTTAAGAAAAGATTTCAGACCCTTTACAAAATGAAAGAAATCCTTTTGCGTAAGGTTTACAAATTCAAAGATTTAGCCAGTTGTGAGGAAATTTTAAGGCAATATCTTGAATATCGGGAAATCCTGCTGTCTTATGTTGATATTGTTGAGAGCGAGATTCTTGTCTGGGAAGCGCTTGAAGAGAATAAAAATATTCTGCTTGAGGGCGCTCAGGGAGTCCTTCTGGATGTTGACTTCGGAACATATCCTTATGTAACTTCTTCAAACTGTACTTTGGCCGGGTTGTGCCAGGGCTCTGGTATTCCGCCGACAAAAATAAATGAAGTAATTGGCGTAGTTAAAGCTTATACTACCCGGGTGGGTTCAAAAAATCAGCCGTTTCCAACCGAGATGCCGGAAAATTTAGCTAAAACTTTGAGAGAAAGAGCTCGGGAATACGGAGCTACCACCGGACGGCCTCGCAGAATTGGCTGGCTGGATGGCTATTTTCTCCAATTTTCAGCAAAACTTAACGGTTTTACCTCGCTTGCCGTAACCAGGCTTGATAATCTTGCCGGTATAGAAATTCTTAAAATCGCCAATCCGTTTTTGGAAAAAAGCCCGGAAACCAAAGCTGGATGGTTGGAAAACAAACCTCGTCAATATACCCGGCTTTTTGGCTGGGATAAAGATATAAGCAATTGCGAGAGTTTTGAGGAGCTGCCTTTTATTGCTCAGTTTTATGTAAAATTTATTGAAATTTTAACCAATGTTCCGGTAAAATATGTTTCTATTGGGCCCGAGAGAAACCAGACACTAATAAGAGCGCAAAACTTAAAACCCTGATTTTATCAGGGTTTTTTTTCTTGCCAAAAAAATTCTTGCCAGAATTCTTGCTAAAATTCTTGCCAAAAAATTCCTGGCCGGGGATTTCTATGCCGGCCGGCGCTAACTCTCTCGTTTTGATTCCTTTTCAGAATTAAAGAATTAAGCTAAACCCCCATACCAAACTTGGGCTTTTTCTTGTCGTGCGGTGAAAATTGATGAAGTCCAATAAAAAATAGACCAACTTTTCTTTTCGGCAAATAGTGACTTTTACCAATGGAGTCAAGCATTTGCCTAAGTTGTGGTGTGGGGGTAAAATGAATTAATGGCATTAGACGAAATAAAAAACACAAGGTTTGAAAAACTGAAAGCTATTCAAAAGACCGGAGTTAATCCTTATCCCCAGAGCACCAAAAGAACTCAAAAGATTGAGGATGCCCTGAAAGATTTTAGTAAACTTTCCAAATCAGAAAAAGAAGTTATTTTAGCTGGCAGGATTATGTCAAAAAGAGAGCATGGCGGTTCAACTTTTTGTCATATCAAAGATGATTCGGGACAGGTTCAGGTATATTCCAAAAAAGACAGACTGGGGGAAAAAAGCTATCAAATTTTTCTTAATAATTTTGACATTGGCGATTTTATTGAGGCAAGAGGCATTCTTTTTAAAACCAAAAGAGGGGAGAAAACTTTATTGGTTTCTGATTTTAAGATGCTGGCAAAAAGTTTACTTCCTTTGCCGGAAAAATGGCATGGACTTCAGGATGTTGAGGAAAGGTTCCGAAAACGATACTTGGATTTGATGACGAACGAAGAAGTTTATCAGAAATTTGAGCTGCGAAGCAAGATAATTGCAGAAATCAGAAATTATCTGGAAAAAGAAGAATTTTTAGAGGTTGAGACCCCGATTTTACAATTGCTTCCCGGCGGCGCTCGGGCCAAGCCCTTCAAAACTCATTTGAACGCTTTAGGCCTGGATTTATATCTTCGAGTAGCTCCCGAACTTTATTTAAAACGGCTTTTAATAGGAGGATTTGAAAAGGTCTATGAAATCGGCAGATGTTTTAGAAACGAAGGAATGGACTGGGCCCACAACCCCGATTTTACAATGCTCGAGCTTTACTGGGCCTACAAAGATTATAAGGATTTGATGAAATTTATTGAAAGGATGTTTGGAAGTTTAATTAAAAAAGTATTTGGCAATCAAATTATAAAATATGAAGGAAGGAAAATAGATTTTAAAACTCCCTGGCAGAGAATAGAATTTTCCTCGTTAATTCAAAAATACACTAAAATCAGAATTGAAGATTTATCGCGTGATTATCTGGCAAAGAAAGCCGGGGTTTTTGGCCTAGAGATTGAAAAGAATGAGAACAAGGGAAAAATTGCCGATGAAATATTTAAGAAAGTTTGTTTGCCAAAAATTTGGCAGCCGACTTTTGTAATTCATCATCCCCTTGAATTGTCTCCTCTGGCTAAAGCTCTGGACAATAATTATTTTTTAGCCGCTCGTTTCCAGCTAATAGCGGCTGGCTGGGAATTGGTTAACGGATTTTCCGAGCTCAACGACGCTTTCGAGCAGAGGAAACGTTTTGAAGAGGAGGAGCGGGAAAGAACCGGAGGCGATGAGGAAGCTCAACGATTTGATAGGGATTTTATTGAAGCTTTGGAATATGGAATGCCGCCGGCCGCCGGACTGGGAATTGGCATTGATAGATTAGTGGCTCTGCTGACCGATTCCCATAGTTTAAGAGAAGTAATTTTATTTCCAATTATGCGACCCCGTTAGATACGAAGTTATCTAACGGGGCGAAGAAAACAGGGAGCGAGCGACTATGTTTTTATATAGGAATTTTGAAAATTTTTAAATTTGGGTTAAAATAGAATTAGGAAAGTAGTTAAATTGCCATGCAGGATAAGTTTCAAAAAATATATGTGGGAACCAATGAAGGGATAACTTCGGTGGTTGATTGTTTGGTGAATTCCGTAGAGAAGGATATTCTTTTGATAATTCCGCCGGAAAATAAAAATTTCCAGAATTTAATAACCCTGAAGCTTTTAAAGCGCGAAGCCAGGACTCTTGGTAAAAATATTGTTCTTATTAGTTCCAGCTCCATAGTTAAAAAATTAGCCTCTCGGAGCGGTTTGAGAGTGATTGATTATTTTCAAGTTGAAGAAATTGAGCCGGAAATTTTTTATGAGAAATCCTCGGAAACCGGAAGGGTTTCTGATATTTTATCCCCACCCAGACGTCCTCATTTTCCGCCTTCTCCAGAAGAACCCTCCCTGGGCGGGGCTTTAGAGGGCAAGGAGGAAAGTGAAAAAATTAAAAAGGAAAAATTAAAATTTCTGGAAAAAATAGCCTTAAAAAAAGAACCCTCTTTTGTTGAAACTGCCAAGGTTGAGGAAAAGGAGAAAAAGGAAGAGGGAGAAGAGGAATCGGTTGAGGAAGAATCTCCAAAAAAAGGATTATCGTTTTTTGGCAACAAGTTTTTTGTTGGAATTTTTGTTTTAATTGGATTGGGAGTTGTTGGTTTTGCTTTTTTGTCTTTGCCGAAAGCAAGGGTGGAAATTACGCCCAAAATCAATACAATATCTTTTGACCTTGCGATAAAGTTAGATAAAGAAATTTCCGAACTTGACCTTTCCCAGAAAAAAATCCCCGCCCAACTTATCCGAATTGAACGAGAGGTTCAGAATTTATTTTTAAGCTCAGGCAAAAAATTGAAAGAGTCAAAGGCAGGAGGTACAATTACGGTATATAATAATTACAATTCTTCTCCTCAGCCCCTGGTTGCGACCACTCGTTTTATTTCAGAAAATGGAAAACTTTTTAGAACAACTTCCACCATAACTGTTCCGGGAGCCGGAGTATCCGGCGGCAAAACAATTCCCTCAACTTGCGATGTTAAGGTAATCGCAGCTGAAACGGGGGAGGATTATAATATTGGACCCTCAACTTTTTCTATTCCCGGATTTGCCGGAACCCCTAAATATACCGGTTTTTATGGAAAATCAGTTGCTCCAATGAGCGGTGGTTTTAGGGGAGAGGTAAAGTTTGCAACCAAAGATGATGTTGAGGAAGCAAAAAAGAGTTTAGAAGAGCAACTCTCGGTTCTTGATAGAGAAATATCAAGCAAAATTCCTCAGAATTTAAAATTAGTTGAAGGAGCTTCTGAGCTTAAATTTGAAGAACTTTCCTCACCCAAAGCCGGTGACGAAAACGAGAAATTTGAAATAAGTATCAGGGGTATAATTTCAGCTTTAGTTTTCAACGAGGGAGATGTTAAAAAACTAATTGAGGAGGATATCGCCAACAAAATTGTTGTTGATAAAAAGTCTTTGCCCAAAACTCAAAAAATCAGTTATTCAGTAAAATCTATAAATTTAAAAGATGGCAAAGCTGATTTTTCCATAAAAGTTGATGAAGGAATAGTCTGGGCAGTTGATATTGAGAGTATTCGGAAAAATTTAATTTCAAAAAACATTCCAGAGGTTAAAGAATATCTTTCTTCACTTGTCTCAATAGAAAATGCCAAAGTTACCCTTTGGCCATTTTGGGTCAAAGAATTTCCTTCCGATTCGGATAAAATAGAAGTGGAGATTGTATTATAGAATTAATGAAAGATATACGTAAGAGAGCGTTGAATAATTATTTTTTCAGCGTATCGGCGTTAACTCAGCGTAGATATCAGCGTTTACTCAGCGATAATACGCTGAACTAACGCTGATATCTACGCTGAACTACGCTGAATTGTTCAACACTCCTACGTAATTCCATTAAATTTTCGGGGTTGACCCCGTTAGATAGAGATTCGCTCATCTAACGGGGTTGACTTTATTTCCCTTTTTGCTATTATTTATAATTAGTTGAGGTTATTTTTTTATGCCCAAAAAAGAAGCTTTACGTAAAGAGGGTACGGTTATTGAAACCTTGCCGAGTCTTAATTTTAGAGTAAAACTTGGGGATGGCGAGGAAATTTTAGCCCATCTTTCCGGGAGACTAAGGCTCAATAGAATAAAAATTTTATCGGGTGATAAAGTTACGGTAGAAATAAGCCCTTATGACCAAAAAAAGGGCAGAATTGTGTATAGGGGCAGATAAAAACCTAAAAAACTAAAATTCTAAAAAAACTAAAAATAATTGTTTTAAATTTTTATATTTTTATATTTTTAGATTTTTAAAGTTATGAAGGTTCATTCTTCGGTTAAAAAACGTTGTAAAAAGTGTAAAATTGTCCGACGAAAAGGTCGGGTTTATGTAATATGTTCCAACCCAAGGCATAAACAGAGACAAGGGTGAACGCTTTGAAGATTTTTTCGTCGGACAATTTTTCACAGAGGGGGTCGGGGAGATTGGGTATCTCCCCGTGGTGGAAAAACAGCGAGCGAGCGAAGCGAGCGAGAGCCAGAAACCGAAGGTGTCTGGGGAGCGACGAGTGAAAGCGAGGAGCGACAAAATTGTCCGACGAAAAGGTCGGGTTTATATAATATGTTCAAATCCAAGGCATAAGCAACGTCAGGGGTAAGCGCTTCGCCAAGCCAGACTTGGCTTCGCTAAAATCAAATATCAAAAATCAAATATCAAAAATAATTAAGTATTTAAAATTTTCTTTCAGAAAACTTTAAGACTATATGGCTTTTTTATTTTTTATTTTTAATTTTTGATTTTGACTGAACCGCCGGAGGCGGTGAGGGAACATGCCGCGTATTGCCGGGATAAATATTCCCGAAAATAAACAAATAGGAACTGCTTTAACCTATATTTATGGCATAGGCAGGTCTTTGGCTGGAAGAATTTTAGTTCAGGCCCAAATTGATAAAGGTATTCGAGCAAATAAATTAACAGCCGAAGAAATTAACAGACTTAGAGAAATTATTACGAAAGATTATAAGATTGAGGGAGAGCTTCGTCGAGAAAGATTAATGAATATAAAAAGGATGAAGGACATCGGTTGTTATAGAGGGAGTCGACACATTAAGGGTTTGCCGGTTAGGGGACAGAGAACAAAAACCAATACCAGGACAGAGAGAGGAAATGTTAGAAAGACAATGGGTTCTGGTCGCAAGAGAGCGGCCGAAAAGACGTAATATCGCCCGAATATACAACGAATGAAAACGAATATTTAAACGAATAAAAAAACATAGTATCGCCCGAATATACAACGAATGAAAACGAATATTTGTTATAAATTCGTTGTAATTCGTTTAAAATTCGGGCGCCAAACGCGTGGGGAAGAAACATATAATTAAAAAAACTGAAGAGGATGTTTTAAGGGAAGGAGAAAAAATAGAAGAAGCAGTGAAAAAAGGCGCCAAGACCTCCACAGCTTCTTTGAGGGTAACAAAAGCCAGAGCGTATATAAAGGCTTCGTATAATAATACAATTATTACCCTAACGGATTGGCAGGGGAATGTTTTGGCTTGGTCAAGCGCCGGCTCGATTGGATTTAAGGGCACAAGAAAGAGTACTCCTTTCGCCGCTACAAAAGTGGGAGGGATTATTGCAGAAACCGGAAGAAAAATCGGTATTAAGGAAGTTTCTATTTTTGTAAAAGGAGTGGGGTCTGGACGAGAATCGGCTGTTCGGGCTTTAGGCACCCAGGGTTTGAACATCGTCTCAATTAAAGACATTACCCCCTTGCCCCATAATGGATGTAGGCCCCCAAAAGTTAGAAGAGTATAACTTTTGCTTCATAAAAGGGAATTATAAGCAGGAAATTCGAAATCCTAAACAAATTTCAATTCCTCAAATCTCAAATTCAAAACCGGTTTGGAACATTGGAAAATTAAGATTTAGAATTTGTTTAGAAATTAGATATTAGAATTTAGAATTTAATGATAAATAGTAAATGTAAAATTTGTCAAAGAGCGGGTCAAAAACTTTTCTTAAAAGGAGAACGTTGTTTGGGTCAAAAATGTTCAATGATTCGCCGTCCTTATCCCTCTGGAACAAAAAAGAAGCGAAGGAAATCTCAAGTTTCCGAATATGGAAAACAGCTTCAGGAGAAGCAAAGGGTTAAGTTTAGCTACGGAATAAGAGAGAAACAGTTTAAAAAATATGTAAAAGATTCTTTGAAAAAAATTTCTAAAGAAGGAAAGGGTTTTGTTGATTTTTTGATTGAGAAATTAGAAAGTCGGTTGGATAGCGTGGTTTTCAGAGCAGGGTTGGTGAATTCCAGATCTAAAGCTCGATTTCTGGTGAGCCACGGTCATTTTTTAGTGAACAAGAAAAGAGTTAACTTTCCCTCCTTTCAATTAAAAACAGGAGATGTAGTTTCAATAAGCGAAAAAAGTAAAAATAAAACTCCATTTAAAGATTTATCCACTATTTTAAAAAAATATCAGCCGTCTCCCTGGCTTGAGCTGGACCCAAAAAATTTTGAGGTAAAAATTATTGGGACACCCTCAAAAGAAGAGGTTTCCCTTCCCGGGGACTTGCAAAAAGTCGGCGAATTTTACTCTAGATAAAGCCGCTGATATAACGCCGATAGCCACGCCGATAAACGTTGATATATTTAAAATTTTCAGCGTAAATCAGCGTTGATATCAGCGTAAATTTAGCGTTTTGCGAAGCAAATATGATATTATTGCCCAAACATCCAAAAATAATTGAAAAAAAGGAAAATTTTGCTGTTTTTGAAATTGAAGCATTGTCTCCCGGTTATGGAATCACTATCGGCAATGCTTTGAGAAGAGCCCTGTTTTCTTCTTTAGAAGGAACAGCAATATCAATGGTGAAAATAAAAGGAATAACCCATGAATTTTCTACTTTGCCCAATGTTATGGAGGACATAGTTGAGCTGACTTTAAATCTCAAACAGGTAAGATTTAAGTATTTTACTCAGGATTTTCCTCAAAAGGCGGAATTAAAAGTAAAGGGAGAAAAAGAAGTAAGGGCTAAAGATATAAAAGTTCCCGCTTCTTTGGAGGTGGCTAACCCCGAACAGTTTATTGCTACCATAACCGACAAAAAAGGCGAGCTCGAAATGGAAATTTGGATAGAAAAAGGGATTGGTTATGAGCCTGTTGAGCAGAGAAAGAAGGAAGGGTTGGTGGTTGGAACAATTCCATTGGATGTTATTTTTAGTCCGATAAGCAAGGCAAACTTCAGGGTGGAAAATATGCGAGTGGGAGACAGAACGGATTTTAATCGTCTTTTTGTTGAAATTGAAACAGACGGAACCATTGCTCCGGAGAGCGCTTTTTTAAAAGCCTCGGAAGTTTTAGTTAAGCATTTCCAAATTCTTCAAGAATTGCCTTTTGAAAAGAAGAGTAAAAAAGTTTCCCCCCAAAAACCGAAAGTTAAAGCCGGGGAGAAAAAGAAAGTAAAGAAAAGTAAAAAAGTAAAAAAAAGTAAGAAGATTTAACAAAATTAAAGATAGATTGTGAAGTTATATTGGGTTTGTCAGAAAAGCGAAGTTAAAATAAGGGAATGAGAATGAAAATTTGACTGCCGAAAAACTTCGGGAGTTAAGAGAAACTCGCTATGAGTTCTGTAAATATGAGACATAAAAAGAGAGGAAGAAAATTCGGCCGAAAGAGAGACCAAAAACGAGCATTTCTAAAAGAGCTTTCGCGAGCTTTATTTTTGGAAGAGAAAATTACCATTACCGAACCTCGGGCCAAGGAAATAAGAGCCTTTGTGGAGAAAGCCATAACCAGAGCAAAAAAAGGGGACCTGGCTTCAAGAAGATATTTAAGAAAATATTTTTCAGAAAACCTGGTTAAAAAAATAGTGGATGATATTACTCCAGGGTATCAAGAAAGAAATGGAGGTTATACGAGGATTACAAAATTAGGCCGAAGAAAAGGAGATGCGGCCAAAATGGCAATAATAGAACTGGTTAAATAATAATTATATTTATTGTCAAATTGTTATATTGTTAAACCGATTTACTCAATTTAGCAATTTATCAATTTAGCAGTTTAGCAATGGAGACAAAAAGGGATATTCATACCATTGATGCCGCAAATAAAGTTTTGGGTCGTCTTTCTACAGAAATTGCAATACTATTGCGGGGCAAGCATAAACCGGATTTTGCTCCTTATAAAGAAGGGGAAGATTTTGTTAGGATAATAAATGCGTCTAAATTGAAATTAACCGGGAAAAAAGCGGCAAAGAAGTTTTATTATCGGCACTCCGGTTACATGGGAGGACTTAAGTCAATCTCACTTAAAGAACTTTTTGAGAAAGACCCGGCTCGGGTTTTAAGAAAAGCGGTTTATGGGATGCTGCCAACCAATAAGTTAAGAGATAAAATGATAAAAAGACTGATAATTGAACCTTGATTGGAGTATGGAAAAAGAAGTTAAAAAGGTAAAAAAAGAAAAGAAGGGGGAAGACAAGAAAGGGGATAGGCCTTCAGACAAGAAGGAGATTTTGGTCAATAAAAAAAAGGCGCCCACCTCCGCCAAAACTGCGGCTGGCGAGGAGAAAATGGTTGCTAAAAAAGAGAAAGCTAAATTAGCGCCGGAAAAAAAGAAGAAAAAAATTGCTTCCAAAAAACCTTTTTTACCCAAACCTCCAAAATATTGGGAAGCTGTTGGCGGACGAAAAACTTCAGTAGCCAGAATTCGCCTTTTTACCAAAGGAGAAAAAGCTATCTTGGTAAATAACAAAGATTATAAAGTTTATTTTCCGGGATTAGAACTTCAGCAAATTATTGTTTCTCCTCTCCAAAAGATGAAATGTTTCGACCGTTTTAGCGCTTCAATAAAAGTAAAAGGCGGGGGCATTCATTCACAGGCTGAAGCAATCAGACATGGCATAGCCAGGGCCCTTGTTAAATTTAACCCCGATTTTAGAAAGAGACTTCGCAAGACCGGGTATCTAACCCGCGACCCCAGAATGAAAGAGCGAAAGAAATTCGGCTTAAAGCGCGCCCGCCGCGCCCCCCAGTGGCGGAAGAGATAGGGTAGCGCTTCCCAGTGGTCAAAACAATAATTTCTGACAAATTGAAGTCTGTTGAAGCCTGATTTCAACAGACTTTTTTTGAAACTATAGAGGTTGAACCTTGATAGTTTTAAAAAGAATGATTTTTAGATATAAAGCGGCTTGATTTTCCAGTCGCCTTTTTGTTAATATGTAGAAAATTTATGACAAAAAGAGTGGAGCGACAATTTTATACTCAGCCAACTTTAACCGTTGCCAAAGACTTGCTTGGCAAGTATTTGGTTCGTAGAATTGGTAAGAAAAGATTGATTGGAAAAATTGTAGAAACCGAGGCTTATATCGGGCCTGAAGACAAAGCCAGCCACGCTTTCTTGCCCCGTAGGGATTTTCGGTTTCAATCCAACAAAGATATTAAGAGGATTTTTGGAAATAAGCTGTTGCAGGATAAAAATTTTTTAAGAAATCTCCTGCGGGGCGGCGGCAAAATAACAGAAAGAAACAAAGCCGAATATTTAGAAGGCGGCCATATTTATATTTACCTGGTTTACGGGATGTACTGGCAGTTCAACATATCTACCAGCAAAAAAGGGAGGCCAGAGTGCGCGCTGATTAGGGCGTTAGAGCCCATCATAAAAATCAAAAATCAAATATCAAATATCAAAAATACAAATCAAAATTCAAAAACATTAAAATTAGCGAATGGGCCGGGGAAGTTGTGTAGATGGATGAACCTGGATAAATCTTTTTATGGGGAGGATTTAGTAAAAAGCAAAAGAATTTGGCTAACCAAAGGAGGGAAAATCAAACCAAGCCGAATCGTGGCGGCAAAAAGAATAGGCATAGATTATGCCGGTCCAAAATGGGCCGCCAAGAAATGGCGATTTTACATCAAAGACAATTTTTTCGTTTCACGGAAGCACAATAATTTGACAAATATGAGAAATGGGGGTATAATAAAATGTACTTTGAAAAATAAAGAGGTAAATGATGCTTAAACCAGCATACTCAATAGACGACCTATCATTAGAAGAAGTTTTTAGAGATTTAAAATTAGCGGCATTGGCATATAAGAAAATAAGAAGATGGAATTGGCTCAAAAATTTTTATATACACTTTTTGCCAAAGTCATCCCATATCAAATTAAAGGAAAAACAATTAAATGATCATCTTTTGAAAGAATTGCTGCCAACTGCAAAATCCTTATCATACTTTAGAATTATTCACTGTGAGCCGAAAGAAATATATTTTTGTAATCTGGGAGAAAATAAATTTGCTACCCATTCTATGTTTTCAATAAATATTCAGAAAGATGATTTCAATGATGATATAGTGCCCTCTGCTTTATCACATGAAATAGTTCATACATTTTCACCCAGCGCCGATGAATCGGTGACTACAATTTTGGGTTGCGAAATTGACGCGAGAATGATTTTGCTCGGGCACAAGATTCATCAAATATCATTGTGTAAACTTTTAAGAAATCTGGTACGTCATGTGGTTTATCTTAAAGCAGAGCAGGTGGGGCAAATAGCAAAATGGAAAGATTTTATAAAATCTCTTGAGCCCAATTTGATGACAGAAGATTATCTTGCCGAACTGATTGATGATTATGAAAATGGTGGGGTATTTGGTAAAGTTTCCGATTACACTCTTTTGCCGTACCTTTCTATTAAGACCGCAATTAAAAATAATATTGATTTTGCGATAGATGAATTTAGGTTTTTTGGTTCGCTGAAAAGAGAAAAAGTAGAAATTCCTACTCTAATTCAAATCTGGAAAGAATTAATAGAAAACCGAAAGGAGAAATAATGCCGATTACCAAAGTTTCGGAAGAGTTGAAGGATTTTTTAGAAAAGATTGATTCTGAAGAGTTTATGCCATCCGCTAAGGATTTTCAGGTATCGGTTTCGTTAAGAAAAATAAAAGCTTATGCCGATTCCGAGGGAATTGAATTCAGATTTTACCAAAAACCCTTTGGACCCTTTTTAAAATATGAAGAAAGAAGACTTTCGAAAGATGGAATATTGGCCCTAACGTCTTTATCTTTTGTAGTTCTTTTAGACAAAGGAGTGAGAAAAATTATCCTTCATCCTAAAAAGTATTTTGAGTTAATCTTGAAAGATAAAAAAAGATGGCTGAAGGAATTCATTTTCATTAATCTTCACGAAATAGCTCATTTAGAAAAAGAAACCATGAAGGCAGCTATGATTCAGGAGGGTAAGGGAGAGGTAATAGAATGTCCTTATGGCGAAACTTCCTGCATCTGGGAAGAGATTGAAATAACAAAAAATATCCAGGACTTATATAAAAAACTCAAAATCAGAAACTCTAAAGAATTTTTTATAAGGTTATCCTTGAAAGGAATTTTTGTTCCCATCCACCAGAATTGTTTTGAAGCTCTGGATAATGATGTTTGTCCCCTGAAAGATTTAATAAAAAAAGATGAATATTATCAAAGTTATGCAGAACCCCTTTGGAACAGGGTTAAAGTTGAAAGAATTAAATCGGAGCAAAACCCGTGACCAAAATAACGGGTTTTTCTTTTTCTGGAAAAATTGCTATACTAAAGTTAGTGCGTAATAATTTTCGTGTGGGTTTTACGTAGGCGGCTTCTTCGAACTTTATATTGCCACAAAGCTTTGCAGCCGCCCTGTTTCGTGTTAGTTTCGCGCAAAGAACCTGCTATTTTTATTACGCATCGAGTTTTATGAATTAACTTAGAACCCATAGCGAGTTTTTCTTAACTCCCGAAGTTTTTCGGCAGTCAAATTTTCATTCCCGTTCCCTTATTTTAACTTCGCTTTTCTGATAAACCCAATATAACTTCTTACTTTAATTTTTTGAATTCATGAAAATTATTTGCGATTTTCATCTTCATTCAAAATATTCCCGGGCCACTTCCAGAGATATGGATTTGGATAATCTTGCGAAGTGGGCAAAAATTAAGGGAATTAAAGTTTTGGGCACCGGAGATTTTACCCATCCTCTTTGGCTGAAAGAAATAAAAGAAAAATTAGAACCCTTGGGCAGCGGACTATATAAAATCAAAAATCAATCCGCCGGTTGGCGGACAAAAGTCAAAAATAGCGAATACGGCATTAGCGAAAATAGGATTAACTTTATTTTGACGAGCGAGATTAGTTGTATTTATTCCAAAAATGGCAAGACCAGAAAAATTCATATTCTTGTTTTCGCTCCAGACCTTCAGACAGTTGAAAAAATTAACACCCATCTCGGTTGGATTGGAAATTTAAAAGCTGATGGCAGGCCAATTCTGGGATTGGACGCTAAAGAATTAACTAAAATTGTTCTGAATATTAATCCGGATTGTTTAATTATTCCGGCTCACGCCTGGACACCCTGGTTTTCAGTTTTTGGCTCAAAATCCGGTTTTGATTCAATTGAAGAATGTTTTGAAGAGTATTCAAAGCATATTCACTCAATAGAAACCGGGTTAAGCAGCGACTCAGCAATGAACTGGCGGGTATCAGCCCTTGATAAAATCACTTTAATTTCAAACAGCGATGCTCATTCCCCAAGTCGCATCGGAAGAGAGTCCAATGTTTTTGAGATTGCTCCCTCCCAAATTTCCTACCAAGAGATTGTCAGCATTATAAAAGAAAAGGATTTAAACAAATTCCTTTATACCATTGAATTTTTTCCCGAAGAGGGCAAATATCACTATGATGGGCATCGGCTTTGCAAAATAAGTTTAAGTCCGGAGGAGTCAAAAAAACATAAAAACATTTGTCCAAAATGCGGCAAGCCTTTAACCATTGGAGTGATGGCGAGAGTTGAAGAGTTGGCTGACCGACCGGTTGGAACGAAACCTGAAAACCCCGTTCCTTTTAAAAATTTGATTCCGTTGGAAGAAATAATTGCCGATACCCTTTCCCAGGGAGTTGGGACAAAGGCTGTTCGGGAACATTACAGAAGCCTTATAAATAAATTAGGGAGTGAGTTTAATATTTTGCTTGATGCCAGCCGTTTCTCTATTGAGGAAGCTTCTACTCCGGAAATAGCCGAGGGAGTAATTCGAGTTCGCGAGGGAAGGGTGAAAGTTGAGCCGGGTTATGACGGCGAGTACGGAAAAATAAAAATTTTTGAAAAAGGCGAACAAAAAACTTTATCAAAACAAACATCCTTATTTTGAATTCATCAGCGAATAACGAATCTATGCGAATATACGATAACCCATTTCATTTGTTCATCAACGAATAACGAATCCTATATTCACCCCGTTAGATGTTTACTATCTAACGGGGCGGGTATACGAATCCTTCAGCGAGTTCGGGATGGTGAGCTTGCCGAATCCATTCGTAAATTCGTTGATTATATATGAGTATCTTAGAAACAATCAGAAATCGCCGGAGCATTCGGGAATTTCAGGCAAGGCCAATTCCCGAAGAAGCTATTGCTAATTTGATTGACGCTTTGATTTGGGCACCCTCGGCCGGAAACCTGCAAAGCAGGAAGTTTTATTTTGTTTTTAATAAGAAAATTAAGGAAGAATTAGCCAGAGCGGCCAATGAGCAAAACTTTGTTGCCCAGGCCCCCCTAATTGTTGTTGGCTGCAGCGATGACAGAATTGAACAAAGATATTATGAGCGGGGGAAAAAACTTTATTCAATTTGCGATGTGGCTATGAGTATTCAAAATTTGATGCTTCTGGCTAGCGACCTTAATTTAGGAACTGTTCCGGTGGGAGCTTTTGATGAAGCTCGGGTTTCCAAAATTTTGAATGTCCCCAAAAATCTTCACCCCATATTAATTGTTCCGGTTGGGTACCCGGCTGAAAAACCCGAAGCTCCATCCAGAGTTTCGCCGGCCGAGGCTCTTGAGATAATACTTTAGCGAACCCGACATAAATAGTTTTAACCTCAAAAAAGATTGCCCCGTTAGATAAAATATCTAACGGGATTGACCCCGTTAGAAGTCTTTGGCAGAAAAAATTTTTCCAAAATTTTTTCTGTTATCAATAATGTCAGGCTGACTTTAAATTCTGTATTTTAGCTCTCAATCTTGCTTGGTTAATATATGCGCCAGACTTCTAACGGGGTTGACAAAGTTCATTGGGGTATTAAAATAAAAATTGAATGCCGCAGACAGTAGGCAAGCGCGCTTCACTCTCGTTCAGCGCTAAAATTAAAAATAAAATATCAAAAATGATATTTGATTTTAGCGCTAAGTGCTAGCGAGGCGCGCTTGTAATTCCTACCAAGGCAAAAAAAGTTAATCGGTTGAGCAAGTTAATCGGTTAATCGTCTGCGGCTCTATGCCGCATTTTATTATGCCGTTATCGCGTTCGCAAAAAAAAGAAATAATAGAAGATTTGGAAAGCAGACTTTCCCGGCAAAAGGCGGTAATTTTTACGAACATTCAAGGGCTAAAAGTCAAGGATTTGACGAAACTTCGCAAATTATTAAAAGAAAAAGGAATTGATTATAAAATGGTCAAAAAAACTCTTTTAAAAACCGCTTTTAAAAAGACTTTTCCGGCAGCTGCCCCCGATAATATCGGGTCTTTTGACCCCAGAAATATTGAAGGGGAGATTGCCGTCGCCTTTGGTTATAAAGATGAGATTTTACCGGCAAAAATTCTTTACAAATTTTCCAGAGAAAACGAGAATTTAAAAATTGCCGGCGGGATCATTGCCCAAAGATTTTTTGCCAAAGAAGAACTCATATCTTTGGCTAAATTACCTTCAAGAGAAGAGCTTCTGGCAAAACTTGCAGGCACCATAGCTTCGTCGTTTGTCGGTTTTATCAATGTTTTACAGGGGAATGCGAAAAAGTTAGTTTATATATTGAGTAATATTAAATCCTAAATTCGAAATCCTAAATCCTAAACAAATTACAAACCCCAAATTTCAAATTTCAAACATGTTTTGAATTTGGAAATTATAATTTAGAATTTGTTTAGAATTTAGATATTAGGATTTAGAATTTTTAAATGTATGGCAGAAGAAAAAAAGGAAAAAATTGAAATACCAGCGAGGTTTAAAGACCTTGTTGAGAAAATTGAGCAGATGTCGGTTTTGGACATGTCCGAATTAGTGAAAATTTTGGAAGAAAGGTTTGGAGTTTCGGCCGCTGTTCCGATGGCGGCCGCAGCTTCCGCCGCCTCCACTTCTGCCGAAGCTTCGGCGGAAAAAGAAGAAAAAAGCGCCTTTGATGTGGTGCTTAAAGAAGGAGGAGGTTCCAAAATTTCCGTAATTAAGGCATTAAGGGAAATTACCAATAAAGGATTAAAGGAAGCCAAGGATTTGGTTGATGGAGCGCCTCAGGTAGTAAAAGCAGGAGTGAATAAAGAGGAAGCCGAGGAAATTAAGAAAAAGTTGGAAGAAGCCGGAGCGACAGTAGAGTTAAAGTAGAGAAATTAGAAAATAGTTGTTGGAAAATAGAAAGTAGTTATGGAAATTAGAAAGTGGAAAATAGTAAACTAATTTCTAATTTCAATTCTCTATTTCCAATTTCTATTAACTAATTTCTGTTTTTTCGTTTCCGGTTGGCTAATTTAGAGCTCAACCTTGACTATAAATATCTGGTTTCCGTTGAGCAAATAGATTGTATTTCCATCATCTGATACCCAGAAGTCCTTTAGGTTATTAAATTTTTCGGAGAAGTATTGTTTTATAACCTGACCCTTTTTATCCAGGAGGGTCAGTCTTTTTTTGGGAGGGTCTAAAACGTAAAGAAAAGGGCGGTCGGGGGATGTCCAGATTTTTTCGGGGCATTCAAGGGCAGCGGATATTTTGAGTTCCTGCGCAAAATAGCCATCAATGTATTTTGAAATATTTCCATTCCCGCTCAAAACCCAGATGCTTCCATCGCAAGCAATTGATTTTGCTCCGATAACTTTTTTAGCGTTTCTGCGAAGCCAAATTTTTCCCGGCGATAAATCGTTTTTCTCCTCGTCCAGGCTAAATTTTATAATTTCTCCCTCTTTTGAGTCAAGAAAATAAAGATTGTTTTTGTAAGAAGTTAAATCTTGAAACTCAAAATCTTCGTAAGGAGAAGATAATATCTGGGATTCACTAAGTCTTTTTTCCGAAGATATATAGAAGAAAATATTTTTCGGCGGAGCAAAAAACACTAGCAGACCTTTCGGCATTTTTAAAGATAGTGTTTTTAGGATTCCTCCTTCGGGTATGGGAGCTAAACAGAATTCACCCTGCTTTTTTAGGGTATCAAATTTATAAAAAAGAGCCGAGGAGGGGTCTGAAACAAAAAGCAGCGATTCATCTTCGGTTAGAGCAATTTCCCGAATGTCAAATTTTATTGAAAATCCTTCAAGGGTGGCTAAAATTTTTGGGTTTTCAATTATTTCCATATTTAATAATTTTTGAATTTTTGACAGGGTCAGTTCTCGAATTTCTTTCCCCTCTTTTTTAAAATAATTGGACTTTCCAAGTTCTAAAATCAGGGATTCAACTTCGGAAAAAAGCTCAATAGCTTTTTCTTCGGCGCCATATATTAAAGCAATTTCTCCCCCTTTATATTTTAGCTGGGCTTCCTCCAAAATTTCCCGCCAATGAGCCGATTCGGCTTTTTGCTTCTGGTGATGAACCCCGAAAAGTCCGGCAAATATTAAAAGCAGGCAAAAAAGCGGCACAAGGACGAGCTTTTTTTTGAGAAATTTAATTGTATTTTTGGTTTTTTGGAAAATCGGTTTTTGGGGAATTTTTTTGAATTTGTCTTCCAACTTTTGAAAGAATCTAAATTTTCTTAAAAATTTTGTTAAAATTTTTCCAAATTTTTTTGAAGCTTGAAACAATTTTTTCAAAAAATACAAGAGACTTTTAAAAATTAATCTTAAAATTAGATAGAGAAGTTTGAAAATTCTTTTTAGGGTTATAAAAAATAAGTTGATATAATTTGATTTTCCGGAGGAGATTTCCTTGGGTTTTTTTACGGATGGCAAAGAGGGGCGGAACTCCTCTTTCCCCCATATTTCATTATCGGCAAAAGATACGATTAAAATTTCCCCGGGATTTACAATTGTCAATTTTTGCGAAGAACAAAGGTGTTTTATTTTTTTGGAGGGAGCTGAACTTGCGATAATTTCTGTCCAGGTTTCTTTTGGAATTGAATAAAAAAGGTCGGAAGTCATCATAAAAATTTTATCTCCTTTTTCTACTTTTCCCGAGGCAACGGTTCTGAAAATTTTTTGGGGAGCCGCATCCTTAATCCCTGCGCCAATTTTTTCTCCAACATCGTTTGCTTCGCCCCGTCTGACAAAAAATATTCTGGGATTTCCGCAAATAGTAAAGTAAAAAGTATTTTGAGAAAGTACCCCTATAGCAAAATGAAGCTTGCCGAGCCACTCAGTCTTTTTTTGGGAGAGCAACTCTCTCATTCCTTCATTAACTTTTTTTAAGGTTTCTTCCAACGCCAAAAGACAGGGTTTTTGCGTCTGTCCATAATAGTTTCGTTTAACCAGAGTGGCAATATAATCCAGAATAAAAAATGAATCTTCGGAAACATCTTTGATTTCGCCCAGCATATAAACATTTCCCAATTTTTCTCCCTCTATGCTTGCCGGCTCATAAACAAAACTCTCGCAGAAAATTTTTTCCTGGGTTGCAATACCGAAGCTTAATTTATCAACTTTTGGCTCTAGCCTGTCAAACATGTTTTTTCCCCCGCCATTTTTATAATTTCCAAAAAGTTTTGAAATTTTTATTTGTATTTAGCAATTATTTAAGTTATTAACCCTTGTGGAAACTTTAGAAAGGGCGGGGTGGGCCGGAATAGCGCGAAATTTTCTTCGAAAATTTCGCCTATGCGCCTTTATTTGAATTCTAACATAAATTATGCTAAATTGAAATCAATGGGCAATATTCAGTTAAACATTGAGCAGTTATTTGATTCTCCGATTAAAATTCGGCTCCTGAACCTTTTTTTGCGAAATCCAGAGACTTCTTTTAAGCTTAACGAGGCGGCCGGGAAAATCGGCTGTCGTCCCCCTGTCGCCAGACGCCATATTTTAAGACTAAAAGAAATTGGATTTTTATTAAGCAAAACCAGAAAGGGTAAAGGGGTGGGTTATATCTTAAATAATCAGTTTCTGTTTTACCCCGAGCTAAAAAATTTGATTTTAAAATCAATTCCCATTCCCTTTGAGAAGTTAAAAAGACAGCTCAAAAATTTGGGCAATATAAAATTAGCGATAATTTCAGGAATTTTCCTTAACAGCGAGGGAAGCAGAACAGATATGTTATTGGTAGGGGAGAGAATAAATCAAAAAAAATTAAATAACTTTATAAAAAAAACCGAGCAGAACATTGGAAAAGAAGTTGTTTATACAATTTTTGATGCTAAAGAGTTTAATTATAGGCTTAATGTTCGCGACAGATTTGTCAGAGACATAATAGGAGGAAGACATGAAAAATTAATTCAGAGGCTCAAGATTTAATTTTTCCCGCCAAAAGCCCCGTCTTGGCGGGACAATCAATTTTTTCTTTTTAACGACAAAATGCTAAAATTTGTTGTATCGGAATTTCTAAATTCCGATACTCAGAGAGGGGGTCGGGTCGGGAGTTCAGCCCTCGCCGAAGGCGAGGCTGCCTCCTGAGGGAGTTCAGCCCTCGCCGAAGGCGAGGCTGCCTCCTGAGATTGGGTATCTCCCCGCTTGCCCCGTTAGATGGGTTATATCTAACGGGGCGGGGGTTTCTTAAGAACATAGTTCGGGTTTAGCCGTCAAATTTTGCTTCGCAAAATTTGACGGGCTATGTTCTGCGCGTATAGCTCAGTGGTTAGAGCGTCCGTTTCACATGCGGAAGGTCGTTGGTCCAAATCCAACTACGCGCACATACTGAAAAGAGCGGGATAGTCCGCGGGTTCGATTCCCGCACCGTCCACCACTTTCAGAAATTATATGTTTGTCCTGTCAAAATCTAAATAAATTTTTATTAATAAAAATGGCTGAGATTTTAGAGCAAAAAACAGAAAACTTAAAAAACAAAATCCGCAGTCTTGCGGACCGTCTTTGACTTATCCCAAAAAAGGAATAAAATAAGACAATTGGAATTTGAAGTTCAGGAACCGGATTTCTGGAAGGATGCAAAGAGGGCGGCGAAAATTCAAAAAGAGATGGCTGAGTTGTCCCAGGAGCTTGATTTTTGGCAGGGAATTGAAGCTGAGCTGAAAGAATTGGAAGAATTGAGTAAATTAAGCCAAAAAGACGAGGACTTAAAGGCAGAAATAGAAGAAAAATTAAGGGATTTGGAAAAAGGGGTCAAAAAGGAGGAAATAAAGATTTTTCTTTCGGGAAAATACGACAGAGGAGACGCGACAATAACAATTTATTCCGGAGCCGGCGGTCAGGATGCCGAAGATTGGACCGCAATGCTTCTCAGGATGTATCAAAGATACTCCGAGGGGCGGGATTGGAAAGTAAAAATTTTGCATCAGCATTTTGGCGAGCCCGGAGGGTTTGATGGAAGAATCGGAATTAAAAATGTTACAATAGAGGTTGAAGGAAAATATGCTTATGGTTTTTTAAAAAACGAGACCGGAGTTCACCGGCTTGTCAGGGTTTCTTCTTTCTCCGCTCAGAAGCTTCGGCACACTTCATTTGCTTTAGTTGAGGTTTTGCCGGTGATTGAAGAACCAAAGGAAATAGAAGTTGACCCCGATGATTTGAAATTTGACACTTTTCGGGCTTCGGGTCCAGGCGGACAGTATGTCAATCGCCGGGAAAGCGCGGTAAGAGTTACTCATCTTCCCACTAAAATTTCTGTTGCCTGTCAGGGCGAAAGACTGCAGGGCAAAAATAAAGAAAAAGCCCTGAAACTTCTTTATAGTAAATTACTGGCTTTAAAAATTAAAGAAAAAAAAGAGGAATTGGCAGAAGTCCGGGGACAAATTATTTCAGCAGAATGGGGAAGCCAAATCCGCTCCTATGTGCTTCATCCCTACAAAATGGTAAAAGACCACAGAACAGATGTTGAGGTGGCGGATATTGAAGGAGTTTTAGATGGGGATTTAGACAAATTTATAGAAGCCGAGCTTAAATCTCGCTAAACTGACGCAAAACATTACGCTAAACTGACGCCAAACCTTTAAATGTTTTTTTCGCGTCTGTTTCGCGTAGGGTTCCCATAAAATGAGAGTTTCGCGTCTGTTTCGCGATATATGTCGTTGATTCATTTTCAAAAGATTTCTAAAATTTATTCACCAAAATGCACGGCCCTTGACAATATTGAGCTTCAAATTAACTCTCAAGAGTTTGTTTCAATTGTTGGAAGGTCGGGCTCGGGAAAAACAACTTTACTTCGGCTTCTAATTGCCGAAGAAAAGCCAACAAAAGGTCGGGTATTTTTTAATAAACAAGATGTTCATCGTTTAAAAGACGGGTATTTGCCAAAACTTCGGCGAAGAATCGGGATGGTCTTTCAGGATTTCAAACTCCTTCCCCAAAAGACCGTTTATGAAAATGTTGCTTTTGCTATGGAGGTGATGGGCTCTCCGGAGAGCGAAATAAAAGAAACAGTGCCTCAGGTTTTGGATTTGGTTGGTTTGCCGGATAAAACATCAAATTTTCCCAATGAGCTTTCCGGCGGGGAAAAACAAAGAACGGCTATTGCCAGAGCCCTTATCCACCAACCCGATGTTATTTTGGCTGATGAGCCGACTGGCAACCTTGACCCGATTCACAGCTGGGAAATTATTAGACTTCTTTTGAAAATTAATGAACTTGGCCGAACTGTAATTTTAGCCACCCATAATAAGGAAATTGTGAACACGCTTGAAAAAAGGGTGGTCAGTCTTGATGAGGGAAGGATTGTTAGGGACGAACAAAGCGGAAAATATATGCTGTATTAAGACACCAATTCACGAATTTACACCAATGTCACAAATACCAACATTCAAAAATTTAATTTATCCGGAATTATCTTACAAAATCACAGGAATTTTATTCAAAGTTCACAATAAACTAGGAAAATATTGTAAAGAAAGACAATATCAAGACGCCATTGAAGAACTTTTTAAAAAGGATTGTATAAAATTTGAAAGAGAAAAGAAATTGCCGATTTCTCAAGAAGTTGGAGGAAATCAGGTTGATTTTATAGTTGAGGATAAAATTATTTTGGAGTGTAAGGCCAAACCGTTTGTTTCAAAAGAGGATTATTATCAATTGATGAGATATTTGAAAGCGTCTTAAAAGAGGTTGGGTTTAATAGTTAATTTTCGCAATAAATATTTTAGACCAAAAAGAATCGCCAATTAATAATTTTGATATTATTAGTGACATTGGTGATTTATTTGTGTATTAGTGTCAGGACTATGTTAATAACTTTCACTCGTGTTATAAAATCTGGTTGGCTTAATTTTTGGCGAAATTTTTGGGTATCCTGCGCTATGGTGGGCACAATGATTATTGCCACTTTTGTTTTTACCGGAATTCTGCTTTTAAATGTTTTGTCTGACAATTTAATAAAAAACCTTCAGGAAAAAGTTGATATCTCGGTTTATTTTGAGCAGGAAGTTCGGGAATCGGATATTGTAATGGTAAAACAGGAACTTTTAAAATTTCCCGAAGTAACCAAAGTTGAGTATGTTCCTAAAGAAGAGGCTCTTAAACAATTCAAGGAGAGGCACAAAAACGACCCTTTGATTTTAGAATCCTTAGAGGAGCTTGGCGAAAATCCTTTGCAGGATACCCTGAATATTAAAGCCGCCCAATACGGTTCTTATGAAGATGTGGCGGAATTTTTGGTTCAGGGAAAATTTAAAGATTTTATTGACAAGATTAATTACCGGCAAAATGAAGCAATAATTGCAAAAATTTTTCAAATCTCCGATGCCATTAAAAGCGGAGGAATTATTTTCAGTTTGGTTTTAGCCATAATTGCCGTTTTGGTTTCCTTCAATACAATAAGACTGGCAATTTACAGCTCTCGGGAAGAAATTTCGGTAATGAAATTAGTCGGCGCTTCAAATTGGTTTATTCGGGGACCGTTTTTATTACAGGGGATACTGTCCGGAATTTTTGCCGCTTTGATAAACCTGGGAATCTTTTTTGGAATTACCTGGAAAATTTCTCCAAGCATTAACAATTATCTTCCAGGCTCCGAACTTTTTCTTTATTACAAAGTCCACATTGTTGAAACACTTTTAATTTTACTTGGTGTTGGCATAGCTTTGGGCGTCATTTCAAGCTTTATTGCCGTTCGCAGATACCTAAAGGTATAATTGTCATATTGTTAAATTGTTAAATTGTTGAATTGTTATATGCTATATTGTCAATTATTGCTTACTTTTTAAGCAATTTTATTTTGCGGGGTCATCTAATGGTAGGATACATGGCCCTGGACCATGTCATCTTGGTTCGAATCCAAGCCCCGCAGCCCCAGAACCATACGGTTCGGGGTTGACCCCAGAACCATACGGTTCGGGGTTGACCCCAGAACCATACGGTTCGGGGCTTGCCACGCATCGTATGGTGCAGTGGCAGCAACAGCACCAAATCGTATGTATTACATTTACATTCTTCAAAACAAGGATAAAAAACTATACATTGGTTTTACAACCAATTTAAAATCAAGATTGCAAAAACATAATAGCGGTTCAGTAAAATCAACCAAGCCATATCGTCCCTGGAAATTAATCTTCTATGAGGCATATGTTTCAAAGAAAGATGCAATGAGACGAGAAGAATATCTTAAAACAGCGAAAGGAAGGACCACAATTAAAACAATGTTAGCCGAAACATTAAAGGCTTGAGCGCGGTTCGAGAGACCGAGCCGCCTCATATTTTTGAAAAAGTTCGAAAAAAAAATCGCCGTACCCCGCTAGGGCATCGAACCATCAAGTCTATTTTTATCAAAACAAAAACCGCCCGGAAGGCGGTTTTTGTTCTGGGTTTTGAAAATTAC
>Ga0210049_1000268_pt1 | contig 40863 bp, 33 predicted proteins | sample CryGeyCG2014_300_2_FD_183964 | JGI IMG/M metagenome (GOLD analysis project Ga0210049, IMG submission 183964) | Groundwater microbial communities from aquifer - Crystal Geyser CG06_land_8/20/14_3.00 (SPAdes) (version 2) | ecosystem: Environmental > Aquatic > Deep subsurface > Groundwater | place... | reverse complement strand
ATCTTTTCTCCCCTTTCAACCCGTGTTCGGCACGAACACGGGTTGAAAGGGGAGAAAAGAAGGGTAGCCTCCATCGTGTAGCTGCCTGTGTGAGCTACCGGACGCTGAAGCGATCCGGTGTCCTTTTATGGGGGAACTTCCAAAACGATGCACTACTGGTACGACCACATCAAGACCTACTCTCAGGATCGTCGCCTCTGGTCGTACTTCTGGATGAACGGCGCGTTCAGGAAGAAGTTTCAGCAGTCCTTCACGTTCGTAATCCATCCCGGCACAGTGGAACCGAGTACGGGACAGCCGTGGACGGGTTACTGCTACGACCGTTTCAACGCCGACGGTTCGACGAAAGGAGTGTGGGTGTCTTCGCTGAGGTGGCATACAGGGGAGGTGCAACTCCAGCCTTGCCAGTTCAGTCCAGTGGAAGTGATCGAGGAGTTCGGTTTCTCGCGAACCAATGTGCCGCTTAAGATACCTCTCCCGCCTGACCTCGCTGATCGTGAGCGCGCGCAGGTGTGGTTCAAAGGACTGGTTCCCATCACCGCGGTGGCAGGATATCGCCTGCCCACGCAGTGGAACAACGACAAGTCCGCGCTGCTATGCCAGTTGCCCATGCTCGGCGCAAACGAATTATCCCAATCTTATGTACTCATCCCTGCCAAATCCGCGGCGCCTCCAATCCCGTCGAACGCTGAGCCTGCGCGAGTCAAAGACCTCTTCTCTTTCCGCATCGCCCAACCTGTTCATCGCCAGAACTTCCTCCGAGGAGAATCTATCCCTGTGAAGTTGGTGGTGACGCAGGAGACCAAAGCTCTGAGCGGCCCCGCTGGACAGGTTGCCGTGCTGGCGGAACCGTATCCCTCCGAACCTCAATGGGCTGCGCCACAGGGAGGATCCCCTCCGCCAAAAGTCCTGCCTTTCCGGCTTGGGAAAATCACAGGAGGGATTGGGGCTGTGCTGCAAGTGCCGACGGGTGACCTCGCGGCAGGAGAATACCGCTTGGTGGCAAGTCTGCGGGACCAAGCGAAGCTGGGATGGTCCATGACGAAAGTCCTGCGGTTTCGGCTGTGCCCTCCTTCTACCTACCGCTACGAAATCGGCGGATGGGGTGGTGACCCGATAAGCCAGGCGGAGCACAACCTCAGCACCTGCATTCTCACCGGCCCCAAGGAGATGGACGACTGCTTGCGGCTGGGGATGAAGTTCTCGCTTCGCACCGATGTCTACTACAACATCCAACTGGCGCAGGAGCATCCCGAGGTTCGCATGAAACGACCCGATGGAACGGACATGCCCTTCCATGCCGCCGACAAGTCTCGTCCCACGCCCTGCCTCCTGAATCCGCTGGAACGCGAGACGGCGGTCACGAGCCAGCGCGCACAGGTGAAGGCGGCTTTGCCGTACCCCGCGATGAGCAAGTTCATGTATACCAGCGACGACGTCCATCTGTATTCCTGGGGATGTTACTGCGACACGTGCAAGCAGCGGTTCAAGGAACTCACTGGACGGGACGCGCCGCAGTTGCCCACGGCGGAGGAGAAAAAGGCAAAGCAGGGAATTGTGTCTGAAGATGACCCGTGGCTGCAGTGGAACCTGTTCCGTTGCGGGGAGGTGTATGCCGGCTATAACCAGGCGCTGGTGAAGGCGACGCAGGAACTCGTGACGAACGTCAAGTTGGGCGCGGTGAGTGGTCCGATGCAGCGGCCGCTCATGTATCCGGTTGCGGGGCTGAACCCCGCGCAGGACCAGGGAGCATGGACGCTGCTCAACTACTACTACTACCCGCATTACCTGTTCCCACTCGCCAGCAACCTCTTTTACTCGGAGTTGGCGCGGCTGGGCGGGCGTGACAAGGAGGTTGGCACGTTGGGCGACTGCTACGGGCCGACCGTCGAGCAGACGCACCTCCGCAACAGTTTCTACAACCTGCTCGCCGCGGGCAACCACACGATGCAGTTCTTCACCTGGCCGGAGCGCCAACCGGAGGCCGCGGAAGAACTCAAGAAGCTCGGACAGATCACGCGGCGATACGGCAACTTGTTTCTGGAGTTGAAGCGCCCCGCCAGACCCATCGGACTGTTGGTTCCCTTCACGACGGCCATCTTCAACACCGAATGGCCCCACGGCTCTGCACAAGCCTCCTTCCTCAATCTCCTGTGCGCCCATCAGGAAGCGGAACCCGTGGGAGAGGAAGAGATCATCGCCGGACGCGCCAGACAGTACAAGGCCATCATCGTCGCCGACGTGGCCTGGCTGCGCCGGGCGTGCTACGACAAGCTGGTTGAATACGCCAAGTCCGGCGGCACGGTGCTGGTGGACGCGACGACGAAGGTGGATATTCCCGGTGCCAGACGCGTCGATGTCAGCTTTGCCGGAGCGGTACACTACGCCACAGACAGCGCCGACCCTCTTGGCATCAGCTACGCGCGACCGGAGGTGATCGACCAGGTCAGGAAGCTCGTAACGCCTCTATCGCCGCCCTTTGCGAAAGCAGACACTCCCCTGTTTCACCTCCGCCGGTTCCAGGGCGAAGGCGCCACCTACCTGTGGGCGGTGAATGCGTACTCCCGTGAGGAGTTCGGCTTTCTCTTCCAGAACTGCCAGTTCTGGCGTGGCGAAGACAAGTGGATTGGCCGCGAGAAACTGAAGGAATACCTCCGTTCACGCGGCGCTTACGAGGGACGCTTCACAGCCAACGTCAGCATCCCCGCCGGGAACTGGGCGGTGTATGATGTGCTCGCCGGCAAGCCACTGTCGACGCGGCCGGACGGAGGACGAGTTTCGTTTACTGTGGATGTGCAGCGGTTCGGCGGCACGCTGCTCGCTCTCTATCCTGCCGCGGTCAACAGAGTGGAGGTCCGCGCGGCCGCTGCCACCGCAGGCAAAGCCACCGAGTGGATCGTACGCGTGCTCGATGCCAACGGCAAGCCGGTCAATGCTCTGCAACCCATCGAACTGGAGGTCCTCGACCCGAAGGGCCAGGGGTCCGAATACAGCGGCCACCACGTCGCCCGCGCGGGCGTGCTGCTCCTGACGCCAACCATCGCTGTAAATGACTTGCAGGGAAAATGGCAGGTGCGCGCGACGGAACTGTCTAGCGGGAAGACAGGCAGCGCGGAATTCCGCGTGCAGTGAAGCGGAGGAATGGAGGATTGGAAGAGCGGAAGAATGGAAGCGCCGGTCTTCCACGCTTCCACCCATCCAACCGTGCTGTTTGACGTGGGTTACTCGTGGGAGTAAAGTAACGGCGTGCAGGGAAATCCCACCAGAGGAGTGAGTTGATATGGGCAACGGTGTGGCTGTTCGCGTGGACAACAAGGGGCGGTTTTTGATCCCGAAGAAGTTGCGACACGACCTTCAGGTTGAGCCTGGGGACACGTTGTTTGTCCGGCGCAAGGGCAAGGCTCTACACTGCGCCAAAGCCGAAGACCATGCCCCGACCGGGTCGGAGAATCCATTTGATCTCTTGGCAGAGCACGCGATCAGGGAATTCGAGGCGGGAAGAACACGAAGTCTGCGTGAGTTTGCCAAAGAACACAATTTCCTGGATTTGCCTGACAGTTGAAAGATAGGGATATTTCGGGGAGAGGTGGACAACCAATGACGATCTTCAGATCGGTACTGATTTCTGTGACCTGTGTGTGGTTGATGAGCCCAACGCCTTCCCGCGCGCAGAATGAGTCGCCACAACAGCAGACACCGCCGACGTCCCAGACGGAAGCGAAGCCGCTCCGAATTGGAGGCGCTGACTCACCCCTGGTGCTGCTGAATCTGGTTCCCTTCAACGGCACGACATACGTTGAGCGTGGGCAGAGCAAAGGAATGGTGTTTGGGATTCTGACCGGAGTCCAGGGAGTATGGCTCACCAGAGCTGACATCTATAATGAATCGCAGGAGTCCGTGTGGATTGTGCCATTTCGCCTGACATTTCAGCCCACAGTCGAGAGTCAGTCTCCCTCGGCGAATGAGTCCGGTGCTGAAACCCAACTGCGTGAGGAGCTCTTCCCGTGGACAGGACAATTCCTGAGCTATAGTCTTCAATCTGCTCAACCCAGGACCACAGATTATGATGATCATGTCACCATCCGGTCGTGGTATCATCCACAACTGGCCCGCGACATTGGCTTCGAGTTGAAACCCAACGCCGTCACATCATTTGGTCTGTACGCGGAGAACGCCAACGCGGTCGTTCTGCAAAAAAAATCACCTCGCGAACTCCTTGAGAAAATAGATTCTCTTAATCAAGTGAATAGAGAGTTGTTCATATTGGGCGGCATTGGGATGCTCGTTTCGGGTGGTGTCTCCATAGACAGAATCGAGGAAATCGTTTTCGGAGCCAAGGAGGGTTTTGTGCGGACACTTGACGGGGGTGCCGTGAAGCTTCAGCCTCGGACACCCAAGGGCTTTGAGTTATTGCGAGTCTCCTCGACAGAGATGAGGGCGTCTGCCGCCCCTTCCGCGGCTTCGCCGGCAGCTCAACTCGCAATTTGGGGTGAGCAAGTCACCAAACTCCAAGCCCGAACGACGGAAAATCAAAGCGTGGTCGAAATCCCGGCCGGGAACGATGTCTTTGCGTACTATCGCAGACACCATAAAGCTTTTCTTGCTCTGTTCACTCAACGGTGAGGAGGGTACAGTGGGCGACTTCAATACCACACACTCGATTCACATTTGGAGGGAAACGGTAAATGGATACACGTAGACGTCCTTATTGCTGTCGCAACACACTTCTATTGACCATCCTATCCATGCCACTCAACGTGCAGTGGCAGATATCCCCCTGTACTGGGCAGGCCAGTCAGGGCGACATCATCCAATGGGCCAAACGCGCCGTTGTTTACATCGAGGTCGATTCCTACGTCAGGGTGTCCATGGGGTCAGGTTTTATTGTGAGTCCTGACGGTTTCATCCTGACGAATGCCCATGTTGTCAGGGGAGGGGTGGGAGCAAACGTAGTCGTCAACAGCGGAACTCCATCGGCGCGGAGGTTCCGTGCCGAAGTTGTGCGAACCGGGGTGCCGAGCGGTGACAAGGAAGATATAGCGCTGCTCAAGATCGCCACGACTGGCTTGAGCGCGCTGACTTTGTCGGATGCTCTCCCTCGGGAAGGTGACGACGTGACAGCCTTTGGGTTTCCCTTAGGCACTGAATTGCAGACCAACTCTAACGGCCCGAATATATCTGTACGCAAGGGCTCCGTCACTTCGCTGCGCACAGACAATGCGGGACGACTGGTAGTGGTCGAGCATTCGTGCCAAACAGAGCAAGGCAACAGCGGGGGACCCTTGCTGGACAGATACGGCCGAGTTGTGGGCATCAACGTGTCGGGAATAGCAACATTCATTGGCGGGCAGGTTGTGTCCGAATCGTCAACCAAGTTCGCCATCCCCGCGTATTGGGCGCAGCAGTTCCTGGCGGTTGTCCGGGATGAGCAGGCCAAAGCTGAGAAAAGAGCTGCCGAACTGCGGGAAGCCCAGGAAAGGGTGCGCATCAGGAAAGAGAAGGAGGCGGCCGAAGCTCGGCAGCGGCTTGAGAACCAAGCTGCTGCCGCACGTCAGGCACTCGCCGTGGACCGAACAAATGCTGACGCATGGTTGGCCTTGTCAGACGCGCTGGAGCAGCTTGGCGATGGTGCCAGAGCAATGGGAGAACTCAATGCAGGTATGCAGTCCTGCCCAAGATCGATCAGGCTGTACCTGCGGATGGCTGACAAACTAAAGAAACAGGGGCGCAAAGAGGACGCCGTCGCAGTCCTCAAGAAGGGATTTGAGATTGAGCCGCACAACCAGGAGCTTAGCAAGGCGTTGTGGGACAACGGGATCGACTTGGCGTCTCCCACTGTATCGTTGGGTGTCGTGACGACACAAGCCCTGAGAGATGTTGTCTCGATCGATATGAGAGCCCAGGACAACGTTAGTGTCAGCGTCATCAAACTGTGGGTTGATGCTGACTTGCTCGAGACAGTTACAACTGATCACGTGGTCTTCCAGTGGGATTCAAGTCAAGTTGCAGATGGCAAGCACACGATCAAGGTAGCCGCTTATGACCGTGCTGGGAACAAGATGGAAACTCAGGAGACGGTGGAGGTGCTGAATTATCCGCACGACAAACCGGAACCCTATGTTGCTGAGGCCAAGGAGGCAATGGAAAGCGGGGACATCGCCAAATCTGCCCGCTATCTGATGAAAGCTCGCAGAGTTGCACCGACAGACAACGAGATACTGCGCAGGTTGGCGAATGCAGAAAGGCAACTGGGGCACCAAGGCATAGCGTCTACATACTATGCCGAATTATGCAAACAACTCCCCAAAGACATCGAGGCAGCACGCGCGCTTGCTGAGGTGGGTGGTGGGTTTGCCCTGCATTGTGATTACGTGAAGCTTGTTGAGTCTGTTGGTCCACGAGCCACCATCGCTCCTGAGAACACTCCCGCAGCTTATCTCAACAGGGCGCGTTCCTCGATTAGCGATGGAAAGCTCGATGATGCTGAGAACTACGCCAAGTCGGCCCTTGAAGGAGCACCCCGGTCATCCCACCCTCACCTGATGTTGGGGCAGATCTATCTCCTCAAGCGCATGGATGAGTGGGCTTCGTTTCATGCTGATCGGGCGGTCAAACTCGCGATCTGGAACGATCGATATACGAATGTGTTAGCAGGGCTGATATGGGCATACATAGGGAACATGGAGCAAGTCCAGAAGTACGTTTTGAAGAGCCCTGTAAGTGATCGAAGTCCAGCGTGGGCGTGGGCTTCTCGTGGCTGGGTTCTGAGCACAATGGGTGACCACATAAACGCTGAGTCCTGCCTTGCGCGAGCAAAACGAATGGACGCGGAGCACTTCAAGTTCATCCGTCTACCACAGGATCTAAACTTGGGGACCCTGAACGGCAAACTTGGCGAATTGTTCACAACAGTCGTTCAGCTTGGGGAGCCGTCATTTACAGACCCATTGCAGTAGCATGATGCAGCAGGAGGGCGCAGGGCGTCCTCGGCAGAGCCCCCGTGCTCCAAGCGAGGGGAGCAGTAACCCCCCCATTCAGTGCCGCGGGGTGAGTTCGCGCTGAGCAGCGCGGGAGCTTGCACTACCTCCTCTCACCTGTTATAATGCCGCCAACTACCCCGGAGCTTCGGCGAAGGGCGCGAAAGTCCCGATTCGTCGGGACTTTCTGTTTTTTGGGGATACGTACACATGCCAACCAACGTCTACGTGGATGGACTCAACCTCTACTATGGGGCACTGAAAGGCGCGCCCTACCGTTGGCTCAACTTGTCCGAGCTATGTCGCCTTCTGCTGCCACGCGACCGGATCAACCGTATCAAGTACTATACTGGAGTTGTATCATAAGGTTCCGGCCCCGCTTTTAGCCTGGAGGGCTTGTTCTGCGGCAGCCCGGTCGCTTCAGCGCCGGGACACCGGACGCCCAAAGAGACATGAGAGCGCCGTTCACGGTGCTTTCCAACCGGCTTAATCCAAACACCAAGCACCGTAAACGGCGCTATTGGCGATCCGGGTACGCACGGGTTCCAGGGGCTGAAGCCACCGGGCTGGCACAAACCAAGCCCTCCGGGCTAAGAGAGACACGGCGAAGCGGAGAACTGGCAGCGCGGCGGGCGGGCCACCGTCACGCCGGAACGGGGCCTGCGCTTATGATACAGCAGTGGTGGTCTCTAATGACAGCGACCTCGTTGTCCCGATTCAGATTGCCCGTCGGGAACTGGGAAAGAAAGTCGGACTGCTCTGTCCTCACAAGCGACCGAGCGTCGCCTTGCTGCCGGAAGTCAGTTTCATCAAACACATTCGCCCCGGCGTGCTGCAAGCAAGCCAGTTCCCCGACACTCTCACCGATGCAAAGGGCACTTTCCACAAACCGTCTACGTGGTAGAGCCGCTTCCCTGACGCAACAATATGCATCTCCAATCCCCCTTTCCTCATTCGCTCTTGTCATAGCGGCGCAGGTCTGCGAGGATAATGCGGCGCTGCGCGTCGAGCATCTGCTTGAATCCGCAAGGAGGCGATATGGTCAGGAAAATTGTGGCGATATTGGTTTGTCTGACGGCATCACATGCCGCGGTGGTGGCTCAAGAGAAACCCACGGCTGTGGTGTTCTTCGGGGTTTACACGCAATGGTACGGGTTCGAAAAAGCTCTGCCCGGCTACACGCTGAAAGTCTGCAACGCCAACAGCGAACGCGTGGAAGACTTCCCGCCGGTGAAGGACTTGCTAACGTCGCGCTTTCTCGTGTTGAGTGATGTCCGCGGTTCGGAGTTCACCGAAAGCCAGGTGAAGCTGATCAAAAGCTTCGTCGAACGGGGCGGAGGGCTGCTGGTGACCGGCGGCCCCTTCACCTACGGGCTGGGAGACTTCAAGGAGAAGGGACTCGCGGAGTTGCTGCCGGTGGAGTTGACCGAGTTCGACCTGAAGTGGGAGAACGCGGGAAAGCCTTTTGTGCGAGCGATGGATAGTCCCATTCTCGAAGGCATACCCCTTGCTTCGCCACCCATGGTGTACTGGATTCACAAGGTCGCCGTCAAAGAGGGCGCCCAAGTCGTGATGCGGGCCGGCGACGACCCGCTGCTGGTTACTGGCGCATACGGCAAGGGCAAAGTTGCCGTCTTTGCCGGAACGCCGATGGGGCTTCCCGGTTCCGGTCAGATTCCCTTCTGGGAATGGGACGGGTGGCCGAAGCTTGTTCAGAACCTCGCCACGTATCTCGCGCCGGAGGGGGGAACCCAGTGAACACGAACATGAGGAGCTGCATCGGTTCTCGCCAATGGCGTCCCATGCTTGGCAGCGGTCTTACCTTCATCGCTGCACTGCGTCTCGCCCTCCCCGCGTTTGCGCAGACGTCGGTGACGATAGAGAGCGTCAAACCCAACAAGATTCTGTACCTGTTCAACGAGCAGGCGACCGCCAACATCACGCTGAAGAACGGAGGGACGAGTGAACAGAAGGGGAGACTTGCCGTTCGCGAAGCATGGGACTTGACCGAGTCTCGCGAGATCATGTCCGCCCCGGTGACGCTCCAACCCCAGGAGACGAAGACTGTCAAGGCAGAGTGGAACACCGGGAGCATCATGTACGGTCGTTCCCTGACCGCGGCATTCGTGCAGGGAAGCAAGGTCGTCGCCGTGAAGTCGGAGTTCTATCAGGTGGCTGATCCGAAGGAGTGGTTCCGGTGCTTCATGATTAACGGCGGTGGGAAGGAGACGTCGGAGGCCAGTAAAACCAATCCCTTCGCTACCTATCACAACTATGACAACCACTTCTGCTATGCGCTGTCTGCCTTCTCCAACCTCGCTCCTCAGGAGGATGAGTGGGTCAGCGGCCAGGCGCGCTACTACATCCGGAAGAAGGAACTCCTTGCCAACATTCAGGCGCGCCGCGAGTTGGGAGTCCGCTCAGGCGGATACACGATCGGCGCGACGGGTGGCCCCGCGGGATACGAGTTCGCGCGGCAGCACCCCGACTGGATGCTGCGGGACAAGAAGGGCGCCTTCCTTACTTATGCGGGACCCGTGTCTCCCACAGACGTTGCGAAGAAGACCAACGAGCACCTGCAGGGCTGGTATGCTCTTGTGCCCGATCTCGGGAACCCGGAGGTGGTGCGGTTCGCCGGCGAGGAAGTCGTGCGAGCCTTTGAGATGTTCGACTGGGACGCGATGTTCTTTGACGGTCTCTACGGGGTGCATCTGGAGGGGAACACCGCTCTGGGGGCTTTTACCTGGGATGGGAAACCCGTAACGCGCGAGGAGGGAACGGACAAGCTGTCCGCGCAGTGCGTGGGCGCCGTGCGCGACATCATTCGAGCCTCCTGCCCCAACGTGGCTCTCTGGTACAACGGCTCCACTCCCCGCGCGCCCTTGCTTGAGGCGCGCATCGTTAGTCTGCAGGACACCAACGTGGGGACGCTCCATGAAATCCAGGGCGCACAGATGGCAAACAAGAACTTCTACGGTCATCACTGGCGCAGCCTGTACGAGATTTACATGAACGAGCGCAACGCGCTGCTGAAAGCAAAGGGGATTGATGATCCCGTTCTCGCCTCGGGGTACACTTACAATCTCGACCCTCGGAACATGATGACGAAAGAGGAGTATGAGGCATCCCGGGACACGTGGACCACGGCCAATCACCTCGGCGCGCTGATGCTGACGGCGCGGATTCATCCGTGCGTCCTCGCCTCCGACGGTTTTCGACCAACTACGCAGTTCATGACTCGGTACTCCGCCCTGCTCTGGGCGCGAGACGTGAAGTGGGTGAAGGAGCCGTGGAAAATCATCAATGTCGAGAGCAACCGCGAGGTCTGGTGGGAGGAGGGAGTCTACACGCGGGAAGGCCGGGGGCGCCGCGACACCATCCTCAACATCATCAATTCCCCCGATGGGGAGGCGTTTGACCTCAAGGTCGCCAAAGACCCCGACCCCGCGAAGAATGTGGAGGTGGAGTTCACCACCACCGCCGATCCGCGCAAGGTGCGTATCTGGGCGCTGCAACCTTACGGTTACGGCAGCAAAGCGAAGGAGCCAACCGCGGTGGAACTGAAACCGGAACGTGACGCGAAGCAACTCATCGTCGAGTTGCCGCCGTTCACCTACTACACGATGGTCGTCTTGCGGGAAGAGACAGGGGGAAAGACACGATGAAGCGATCTCGGATAGCGGTTGGCGGTTGGCGGATCGTCGGACTGCAGGTGGCGCTTATCATGGTGACGAGTGCGCTGCGAGGCGACAATGAAACGACGAAGACCTTCCCTCTGCGCTTTAAGCCGAATGAAACATCGGTCAAGAGCCTCGGCTGGGTGCAACTGAAAAGCCACTACCGCCAACGAGGTCAGGAACCGGTCACCATCGAGGCAGAGGTCTCCACTCGCGTCCAGCTTGCCTCCAGTGACATGACCCCGACAGAGGACGTGGAAGCGTCCGGGGGACTGTGTCTGCGGTACGTCAACGAGTTGGACAACGAGTTGTGGATGGAGACACCGGGGGAGTACCAGGCGTGGTATCGCGCCAACTTCCCACTGGCAGGAAGTTGGAACCACCACGAACAGATGGACGAAGGCGCGCTAACCACAGTGCAGGACTCCAATTTCGGCCCCATCAAGCAATGGCTCTGGGTGAAAGGGCCGGTCTACACGTTGACACAGGGAGCGCATCGCTATCTCTGGCCCGCTCCGACGGCCTGGTGCGGTGGCGCAGGGCTGGACAGGATCGTCCTTGCCCCGGCGGGCGCGCCGGAGCCAACCGGAATGGGTCCGACGACTACACCCTCGGTGGCGGCAGATCGGGCGGAGTTGTTCACCAACCGCCTGCGGCTGGACGAGATGCTCACATGGCGACTCACCCTCGATCAGGAGTTGAACGGAGGCAAGGTGGAGGTCCACTACTCGCATGATCGCGGCAAGACGTGGAAGACGCTGTCTCCCGGCAAGACGTACACGGTTTCACCAAAGACTCGACGGCTGAGCTTCCGGGTGCAATTGATTCGCTCACAGGACGGGACGTCCCCGCGCATCCGCAACATGGCGCTGGCGGCAACGCTGCGACCATCTGAGTAAAGGAAGCGGGAAATCTCGATCATGGGCGACCCCGACCTTCCAACTCCGCGCGGGATTACAACGTGCTCTTCAAGCAAGCCAAGAACGACGAGAACCAAGCGCAGATCACCGCGCTCGCCGATACATGGCAATGGTCCAAGCGTCGCTACGACGATGGGTATCCCATGGTGATGACCCCGCTGAAAGAAATTGAGGGTGAGAGTGGGAAGTTACTTATCCAGAAGCTCCTGCTCCAAGGTCTCGATGACAGACCGAATGGGCTTGGATCTTGGTTCCGTGCCCCTGTTCTCCCGTCGATTCACCGTTTGGAAAGACACGCCAATACGGTGTGCAAAGTCTTCTTGTGAGAGGTTCAGGGTCTTGCGAAGATGCTTGACGCGCTCAGACCAGCTACGATTAACCATGTGCAGTAACCTCCATTGGCTATGATTATAACATCGGCGATATCGGATGAGATAGGGAGAGTAGGAAAAGTTCGCAGAGTTTCGGTCCGACTTCTTTACAGGCGAAGTCGAAGATTCCAGCCAGCCCCGATCCATCGGGGATAGAATCGGGGAAGTCCGCCCGTCGTGGCACGGTGGTGACTCCGGCGGCCGATCATCCTTGGCGTCGGTTTGCGCTGCGTCCTTCCGGGAAGACCGTGCAGCAGGGAGGGCACGCCATTGCGAGTCGGTAAGCCTCGAACTAATCTCTCCCTACCGAGACTCCCACGGAGGCGAGTGACGCAGTCCCCCGTGCTCGTCGTCAGCGATCAGGGGATCCGCGAGACGAGCCCCCTCCAAACTCAGTTCCCATCATCAGACCAAACCGGACATTTCTATCTTGCACAAAACCAGACATTTCTAAATTGCGTTGACACGGTCTTGCCGGGCAAATTGACAAATCTCCGGTCGAGTGGTAACATTTGCGGGTCTAAAATCTGCCCAAACTGCGTTTGACGGCGGTGATGGATGCGCCTTGGAGAGATCAGAATCACCTGCGGGAAGAAGGGGAGAGTGGAAGAAGAGCAGGCATATCGCCACTCTTCCCCAACTGTTATTGGAGTCTTGTGGCGTGATTGATTTGGAGGAATGAGAACAACATGTACGCAGTCATCCGAGCTGGTGGAAAGCAATACCGCGTGGAAGAGAACGCGGTCATCGATATCGACAAGATTTCGGTCGGGGCGGGGGAGGTCTTCACGAACGATGAAGTTCTCCTGATTTCCAGGGATGGGGGTGTGACGATTGGCAAGCCCTGTATCGAGAACGCCAAAGTTACCGGAATCGTACTGGACCGCGTGAAGGGCAAGAAGATTGAGGGATTGAAGTTCAAACCCAAGAAGAACTATCTCAAACGGTACGGACATCGTCAATGGTTCAGTCGTGTTCGCATCGACAGAATTGAAGTATAACCCGCCGCAGGCGTCGGGGTAACGTTTAGGAGTAGTATCATGGCACACAAGAAAGGTATGGGGAGCACCCGCAACGGTCGCGACAGCAACGCACAGCGTCTGGGTGTCAAGCTCTACGGCGGACAACTTGCCAAAACAGGCAACATTATCGTGCGTCAGCGCGGCACGCGACTGCATCCGGGCAACAATGTGGGGCGCGGCGCGGATGACACGCTCTATGCCAAGGCCGACGGGCTTGTTACGTTTGAAGGACCGTCCGCACGGCGACGCGTGAGTGTCTACCCCGCAACCCCTCTGGCATAGTCCTCGACCAATCTTTCTTCACCTCCGATGGACTTCAGCAGTACCTGCTTCGTTGGGAGCCGTGCAGGGGCCGAATGGTTCGGCGTATCGCTGTTAGCGTTTGATCGCGCCATTTCACGCCGGGAACGCAAACTACGGGACGGACGGAAGACACAATGCCTCCACCTTTATCAGCTACGGGTCCGGATCGGTCCGGTGTTGCTCCGCTGGTTGACGAGGCAATCATCGAGGTCAGGTCGGGGCGCGGCGGCAACGGCGCGGCGACCTTCCGTCGGGAGAAATTCGTTCCCCTGGGCGGACCCGACGGTGGCAATGGAGGGAAAGGCGGGGATGTTGTCATCGTTGCCGATCCACGCGTGCGCACGCTTCTCGACTTGCAGCGGCATCCTCATTGGAGAGGTCAGGAAGGCGTCAATGGGCAGTGTGGCAGAAAGTCCGGACGCAACGGCGCCGACTGCGTGATTCGGGTGCCGGTGGGCACTCTCCTCCACGACGTCGGAACCGGATGCCTCCTTGTGGACCTCAAGCAGGAGCGCGATTCCTGTGTAGTGTTGCAGGGCGGACGCGGCGGACGCGGCAACGCGGGCTTCGCCAGCGCCACGCGTCGGACCCCTCGGTTTGCTGAACTGGGCGAGCCGGGACAGCATCGGTCTATCCGCCTTGAGCTGAAACTTCTTGCTGATGTTGGCATCATTGGGTTCCCGAATGCCGGGAAATCCACTCTTGTTTCACGGATATCCGCCGCCAAACCCAAGATCGGCGACTATCCATTTACGACACTGGCGCCCAATCTGGGGGCTGTGGTCGTCGATCACGCCACCTCATTCATTGTTGCCGACATCCCCGGCATTATCGAGGGCGCTCACGCAGGGAAGGGACTGGGACACCAGTTCCTCAGGCATGTTGAGCGTACCACGGTGTTGGTCCATCTTCTTGACTTTGCCTCATCGGAACGCAAGGGCCCTCTGGAAGATTTTGATCGATTGAACCGCGAGCTTGCGCTCTTCAACGAGGCGCTCTCCCTGAAGCCCCAGGTCGTTGTGGCAAACAAAATAGACGTGTCCGAAGCCCGGGAGATGTGCCAGGAGCTTCAACCGGTATTTGCCTCTCGCGGCGTTGATCTTCTCCCGCTGTCTGCGGTTTCGGGCGAGGGTGTTGAACGCTTGCTGCGCGAGGTGGTTGCCTATCTCCGGACTGACGGACGCGTGGATGCCAAAGCAATGTCGGAGCCACAACGCACCATCGCTCCGCGACCAACGGAACGCCCGACGAAGATCGACGTAAGCTTCGACCTGGGTTACGTCGTCACCGGCAGCGTGGTGGAGAAGCTGGTGGCAATGACTGACCTTGAGAATCCGGACGCTCTCAACCACCTGCAACGAACCCTCGACGGGATGGGCATTATGAAGATGCTGAAGAGCGCCGGAATTCGGGATGGAGACTTCGTTCGCATTGGGAATTTCGTCTCCAACTTTGTGGATGAAGATGGCGATGGTGAGACGCCATGAAACGTCTGATACAGGCGAAAACGGTTGTTGTCAAAGTGGGTTCGTCCACGATCACTAACGCCGATGGCGAAATCGATACTCGATACCTCTTAGACCTGGCGCGGCAACTGAGCGAGGTGCGGCAGTCCGGTCGCAATGTTGTGCTTGTCACGTCGGGAGCCGTTCGCGCTGGCGTTACGGCGTTGAGGACGCATGGCATTAACGCTCCCGCGCATCTCTCGGTCCCGGAGAAGCAGGCTGCTGCTGCGGTCGGACAAGGGCTGCTCATGCACGCCTACAGCCGGGCCTTCGCCCGCCGCGATCAGCAGGTTGCCCAGATCCTGCTCACCCGCGAAGTCCTGGATGGCCGACGGAACTTTCTCAACACCCGGAACACAATCCGCGCACTGTTTGAGATGGGCATCGTGCCCATCGTCAACGAGAACGATACTGTGGCTGTCGACGAGATCAAGTTTGGTGACAACGACACGTTGGCCTCGATGGTGGCGATTGTTGTCGATGCGGATCTAATGATTCTTCTCTCCGTTGTTGATGGCCTCTATCTGGGAGAAATCAGTCAGGGAAAGGCATTGGAGCGTGTCGATCGCATTACCCGCGAAATCGAGGCGGCGGTGCGCAAGGACCTTTCCGCCGGAGGAACTGGCGGAATGTACACGAAGATCCAGGCGGCCCGACAGGCAATTGGCGCCGGTATCCCGATGGTTCTCGCGCACGGGCGTGCGACGGATGTTGTCTTGAGGATCATGCGAGGAGAACCCATGGGAACGTATTTTGCGTCCACGATGGAGCGGAACAAGCAGACGCGTCTCACCAGCCGCAAGAAGTGGATTGCCTTTGGGCGCAGACCACGCGGCGAGGTGGTGGTCAACGAAGGGGCCATGCGGAGCATTGTCGAGAACGGGAAGAGTCTGCTGGCCGTCGGGATTGTAGGTGTGAGTGGTGCGTTCGACGTGGGCGACATGGTGAGTCTGCGAGAGGAACGAGTGGGGGAGTTCGCTCGCGGTCTCGTCAATTATCGATCGCAAGACATCAATAAGGTGATGGGGCTTCGCTCAAACCAAATCGAGAAAGCGCTTGGTTTCCGCGATTTTGATGAAGTGGTGCATCGCAACAATCTCGTGAGAACGCGCGGACTCGACCTCGTTGAGTCCGCAGGAGATGCGTGTGGGGGATAGCAGTGTGCCAAAGAGACTGACCATATACACGGACGGCGGGTCAAGAGGGAACCCCGGACCAGCGGCCATCGGAGTTGTCATCATCAATGCGGACGGCGACGTTGTGTATGAATTTGGGGCAACTATCGGCACCGCCACCAACAACGTGGCCGAGTACCGCGCGCTGATTCGCGGGTTGGAGCAGGCAGCGCAACTGGGCGCGGACGTCGTCCAGGTGCGCATGGACAGCGAGTTGCTCGTTCGTCAAATGTCGGGAGTATACCGAATCAAGAACCCGAAGCTGATGCCCCTTGCCATCAAGGCGCGTTCGCTCATCAACTCGTTTGATCGCTGTGACCTCCAACACATCCCGCGCAAACAGAACGCCCACGCGGACAAGCTGGCCAATCAGGCGATGGATGAGTCACAGTCCGAGTGAACTGCGCAGGCGTGCGAGTGTGACGCGCCATCGAACTTGAGAAGGTGCTGATATGAGTTTCCGTAAGAGGATTCCGGTCCGCGTTAACCCACGGGAGCGCCATCGTGAGGAGCGGCGCGTCAGCCTGGGAGGGGAATGGGAGTTCCGGCTCGACCCCGAAGACCGAGGGTTGGACGATGGATGGTATGCGGCGGGCGTGCAGCTCCCGGAACGCGTCCTTGTGCCCGGGTGCTGGCAGGGACAGGGCTTTGGGGGTGACGACACCGACTTGGTGTGGGACTTCCGACTCCGGGCGCGCACTTTCCGCGCCACCTACACGGGGACGGGCTGGTATCGCAAGTGTTTCGAGGTCGATCCATCCTGGCGCGGCAGACGCATCTGGCTGAACTTCGGTGGAGTGCACCCCAGCGCGGATGTTTGGGTCAATGGCACGCCGATTGGCGGAAACGGTCTGCCGTTCGTTCCCTTTGGATTTGACGTGACCGATCTCGTGAGTTTCGACGCGCCGAATGCCGTCGCTGTCCGCGTCCACGAGGAAAACCGCCTCCTCGGGTTCGCCTACAACTGGCAGGGGAACTGGTCGGGACTGTACCGCGGGGTTGAGCTGACCGCAACGGGCGGATGTCACCTCGCGCGCCTCTCCCTGCTGCCCGATGCCGACACCGGCAACATCATCCTCCAAGCACAGGTTGAAAGACTGGCCGCGACCGAAGCCATCCCAACGCTGAGTGTGTGCGTGACATGCCACGGCGATGCAGGGGTTCTCGTAGCCGCTGACCACGTGGTCTCCACTGACACGAGTCGCATGTCTACAGCCGTAACGTTCATGGTGAATGTTCCCGATCCCAAGCTCTGGAGTCCCGATCACCCGGCGCTGTATCGCGTGGAAGCCATCCTGACTCAGAATGGGGAAACGGCGGACGCCATCGTTGAGCGAACCGGTTTCGTGAAGCTGTTCACGCGCGGCAAGCAGTTTTTCATCAATGGAGAGCCCTACTACTTGCGCGGCACTGGAGATTTTGTCTCATGCCCGGAGACCGGCTGCCCGGATGTGGACAGAGAAAGGTGGCGCAAGAAGCTCACCGCCTTGCGCGAATACGGCTACAACTACGTGCGATGCCAGTCCTACGTCTACCCACCGGAGTACTTCGACATTGCCGACGAGGTCGGTCTGCTGATTCAGAGCGAAATGGGCATGTTGGGCGCATGGGGCGGGAATGATGCCTGGCATACCTATGCGTGGCCGAAACCGACTCCCGATCTTCGTGAGCTGCTGCGGGAGCAGTGGAACCTTGTTGTTGAGAGGGACGCAAACCATCCAGCAGCCAATATCTACTGCATGAGCAACGAACTGGGTACCACGTGCGATTTCCCGCGAACGGCGTGGCGGTGCTACGAGGAGACAAAAGCCAACAAACCCTCGTCGATGGTGATTTGGACCGACGGCGGATATCACGCTGACCTTCCCGGCGACTTTGTCAACGCCGAGGCAAGTCTGGAGGCGGAATGCGACAAACCTGTGGTTCAGCACGAATTTCGCTGGTGGAGTTCATTCCCTGACGTTCGGAACGCACACAAATACCAGGGTGCCATGCGCTCCTATGCGGTGGAGATCGCGCGCGAGGCTGCCAGGGCGCACGGGATCTCTCACATTCTTGTGGAGGCCGCTGAGAACAGCCAGAGGCTTCAATTCATTGAAGCCAAGGGGAAGATGGAAGCTTGTCGACGCGACCACCCACAACTTGCCGGAATCTGCCACTTCAATGCCATGGACGCGAACCCCTCGCCACAAGGAGTGATCGACGAGTTCTATGAGCGAAAAATCGCCTCCGCTGCTACCTGGCTCAGGACGAACGGGGACACGGTGGTACTGTCCAGTCTTCAATTCGATGGGCGCGTGTGGTCGGCAGGAGATGAGCTCCAATGCGACCTGTGCGTATCGGACTTCTCGCATCCCTGCTTCAACGCCCCAATCATCGACTGGCAGCTTTCCATCGGAGAAGATGTATCCAGAGTGGGCCGCATCGTTTGCGACCATCGTCCGTATGAAACCTATACCGCTGGCTCCATCGCCACGCATCTGCCTGAAGTTTCCCGTCCTGTTCGGGCGCAGCTTCGGGCGGTCCTTCGCGAGGCGGGCCGTTCCGTCGACAATGAGTGGGACCTGTGGCTGTTCCCCAATGCTGGGGTTTCCGTTCCTCCGACACTCGCGTTTTACGGCCAGCCTCGTCACACCTGGCTTAAGGAACTGGCGTCGCTTGAGGTTGCGGATGCAATGCCAGAACGAGATGGGGTACGCGCAGTCATCACGGAAAGGCTTGATAAGAGCGTCGTCGATTTTGCGCGTTCGGGTGGGCGAGTAATCTTCGCTGCTTCCGAAGGTCTCGCGCGGCCTTTCTCCCCCAAACTGGGACTCACCCTTGGCCGGTACTTCTTCACGCCTCCCGCGAATTACCCTCCCTACGAGGACGGGCACAATGGCACCATCATTCGCCCACACCCGATGCTGGGGGATTTCCCACGGGAAAGCTTCGCGGATCTTGCGTTTTATCGCATGATTGGGGAATCGGCTCCGCTCGACATTGGCTCCCTTGGGTTGTCGGGAGATCCTGTGATTCGCGCAATTCATTCATACCCCGTGTCGCGCTCCCTCGGATACCTTGTGGAGGCAGGCATTGGCAGAGGACGAATCATCCTCACCGCGCTGGACCTGAACCCGGAGTGGGTTGAGGCGCGGTATCTGCTGAATAGCATCTGCGCGTATGTCGTAGGTGATGAGTTGACGAACGCCGCAACCGTTGCGGACGCCATCATCGAAAGGCTACAGACGCTCACCGAGTTGCCGTAGGTCACGGTTCGGCAGGGACGGAAGGGACTTTTCCATGTCAATCGAATCTCTCCAGGTAATCGAATCAGATTCCGCCATCGAAATCGATACCGGTCCTCTAACGGTCTCCCTACTTAGGTCAAGATTCAACCTGTTCCACAATGTTCGTTTGCATGGCGTAACCGTCATACCCAGCATGAGTTCCGCCGGCTTCGTTGTGATGACTCCGAAGAGGAAGCATTTTGCTTCCGTGCGAGACGCGGACTGTGAGGTGTCCGTAAGCGAGAAATCTGATGACCAGGTTACTGTGGTCGGACGCGGGCGACATTGCGCAATGCCGGGCGGAACGGGGAGTTTGCTCGCGTGGGCCGTGCGGCTGACCGTGGGGCGCGGCGCGTCCCACGCCGTGGTGGAGTACGAGGCCGTCAACGACGAAACCAATGAGGTTGGCGTGCGCGGGATTGGGTACGCATTCCGCGCGGCCATTGGCGCGGTGGATAAGGGGCTGATCTGGACCGCAGAGGGGGAGTTCCCCCTGCCGGACGAAGGGCGCGAGTTGCTTTATGAGGAACCTGTTGCGAGGCCGTCGCCGAACTGGATCTGCTGGCGTGGGCCACGCGGAGGACTGGCCATCGCCATCAAAGAGATGGGGAGGAAGGCCCCCAAGGCGTTGCGCGTCCGCCCTTCAGGCTACAGTATCGGGTTTCTACCCGAGAGGGCGATGGATGGCGCTGTCGGGGGGGCGGTGACCCTCCAGCCCGGTGAAGCAATCCGAGATACCGCGCTTTTCTATTTCGTTGGTCCCACAACGCAGCGGCAGCAGGTTGCCGATGATATTCAGTCGATTTGCCCGTCGTGACGCCGGGTCAGTCATTCAATGCCACTGTCTTCTGCCGGAGATAGTGGTCCACCAATACAAGCGCAACCATCGCCTCAACGATGGGAACCGCTCGTGGCAGGACGCAGGGGTCGTGCCGCCCGCGGGCTTTGAGTTTCACGTTCTTTCCGTGGACATCCACGGTGTCCTGCTCCATCATAATCGTCGCGGTGGGCTTGAAGGCAACGCGAAGGACGATATCCTCCCCGTTCGAGATGCCGCCCTGAATTCCGCCGGAATGATTCGTGCGAGTACGAACCTTCCCGCAGCGTGCATGGAATGGGTCGTTGTGCTGCGAACCGGTCATCTCCGTCCCCGCAAACCCGGAACCGATCTCAAACCCCTTGGTTGCGGGGATTGACATGACGCCCTTTGCCAGGTCTGCCTCCAGCTTGTCGAACACCGGAGCTCCAAGCCCCGCGGGCACACCGCGGGCGACACATTCGATGATTCCTCCCACCGAATCGCCTTGCTTGCGCATCTGTGCGATCAGGTCGATCATCTGTTCGGCGGCCCGCGCATCCGGACACCGCACGATGTTGCTCTCGACCTGCTGCATGCGGACCGTGGAGGGATCCACTTCTGCCGAGATGTTCTGAATTCGTCTCACGTATCCGGCAATGGCGACTCCGCACTGCTCGGCCAGAATTTTCTTTGCGACGGCGCCCCCCGCGACGCGTCCGATGGTTTCCCGCGCGGATGCCCGTCCTCCCCCGTGGTGGTCGCGGATGCCGTACTTCTTCTCGAAAGTGTAGTCGGCGTGCGACGGACGGTACTTGTCCTTGAAGTCCTCGTATGCCTCCGGCTTCGCGTCTTCATTCCAGACAAGAATGGAGATAGGGGTTCCCAACGTGCGCCCCTCAAAGACCCCCGACAGGATATGCGCGGTGTCACTTTCCTTGCGCTGGGTCACAATCTTGCTCTGCCCGGGGCGCCTTCGGTCGAGTTCCGTTTGCAGATCCGTTTCGGAGAGCTCCAGCCGCGGCGGACATCCGTCCACCACCACGCCGACACCCCCGCCGTGCGATTCGCCCCAGGTTGTGATTCTGAATGTGTGCCCGAAAGTGTTACCCATGATGCTTCCTGTTCAGCGGAGTGGGAAGATTATACGGGAAGAGAGGCGTTGGCGCAATGCGGGAGGTTTGTTGGCGTGAAAGTTAGATTTGTGATAGTCAGCCCTATCCAGCCCAGCCGGAACCATCGGCGCCTATAATCTGGAAACCGACAGTGATTGTGTAACGCAGTTCGCGGTTCGTCGGTCCTGAGTGAGTTCTTGCAACAACCCCCATCCTCGAACCCAAAGGGTTCGCACCTTCCCAACCTCTCGTTTACGCCTGCCCGGCCCCAGGGGGCTGATTACCACCACGCATCATAAATCTGACTTGCACCCGGTTTATTGCCGCGCATTACCCCTCCCGCCTGTAGTCGCCGCTCTTGCCGCCGGACTTTGACTCGAGCCGAATGTCACCGATGGTCATTCCCTTGTTGACAACTTTGCACATGTCGTAGACGGTCAGTGCGGCCGCGGAGACGGCGGTGAGAGCCTCCATCTCCACGCCGGTCTTGCCGAGACAACGAACGGTGGCCGAAATAAGCACTCTTCCTTCTGACTCATCGACATGGATGTCCACGCCCACAGAGGAGATGAGAAGTGGGTGACAGAGAGGCACGATTTCCGGGGTCCGTTTGGCGCCCGTGATGCCAGCGACGCGGGCGGTGTTAAGCACGTCCCCTTTGGGAATCTCGCCGCGAGCAATCATGCGCGCGGTTTCCGAGCCTACCTGCACACAGCCGGTTGCGACGGCTTCACGCACGGTGTTCCTTTTCCCGACCACATCCACCATCTTTGTTTGCAGGTTGGCAGTCATTTGGTTCCTTGCCTTTCGGGGGGTCTTTCGTTCTCGGTCTCAACTTTGACTTTACTGTAGCGCACGACGTCATCCAGACGATGGGCGACGCGGTTGATCCGGCTAAGAGGCTTCGCGTACGTTATGCTTCAACCTCGCGAATCTCTCCCGTTCTGCTAACATCGTACCCGCCCAGGGAAGAAAGCTCACTCCTAAACTGCGGCGAGCGGATGGCGTCGAGCAGTTGCTCCATTCTGGGGTCATTGAGGTCGGAGGAAAGGATTGCCAGCTCGTACTGCTCCCGTGCCACCATGACGAAGTCCATACCCATCGCTGTGGCAGCGGCGCGTATCCCCAATGCCGCATCTGCCGATCCGGCCGCCACTGCGGCTGCCGCCGCGAGGTGCGTGTATGCCTCCCGGGAGTACCCATTGATGCTCCTGGGGCCGAGTCCCTCCCGCCTCAATTCGTAATCGAGAAGAATGCGGGTGCCGGAACCTCGTTGGCGGTTCACGAAGATAACGCCCTCACGAGCGAGAGAGGAAATGGAGGAGAGCGCCTTCGGATTCCCGGGCGCAACAATCAGCCCCTGCTCGCGAAACGACACGGTGACAAGCGTCACGCGCTTGCCGGCTACAAGCTGCCGAACAAACGGGACATTGTACTCTCCCGTTTCCGAGTCCAGTAGATGGCATCCGCTGGCGTGGCACTCTTTCCGCCCCAGAGCGGCGAGACCCGCGTAGCTCCCGACATGGGACGATGAGATTCGCAACAGGCTGTCGCGATTCCGGAGAACGCTGGTGAGCAGGTCGAGACACATATCGTGACTGCCGATGACGAGCAAGGCGTTGTCGATGTCGCTCAGGTCGCGCAGAAGCTCCACCTGCACCTCTTCGTGCTCGAGGACCCCTTCGCTCTTTGCGGGGATGCGGAAGAACCCGTCGCTGTGCGCAGCCGCGACGATGGTGCTCGCGCCGCTGCGAGCGGGCGACGCGAGGTACCGACCCCCAATCCTGCCCATTCGCACATGAACGAAATCTTCTGTGCCCATCGGGGAGGGAACCTTGGCGCTGACGGATGCGGCAACCTTCTGCCGGTCAGGTACGGGACGGCCCAGCATCCCGCAGATGACAGGCCGGACGAACAGGTCGAAATTGATAATCGTTGACACAGGGTATCCCGGCAGATTCACCAGCGGTCGACCGTCCACCATCGCCAGCAGAACCGGTTTACCAGGTCGAAGAGCAACGCCGTGTACGATGACTTCCCCGATTTCCTTAAGCGCAGCGGGGGTGAAATCCCTCGATCCGGTTCCCGACGCGCCTGCAAGCAGAATGAGGACGTCATAGTCGCGCGAACATCGCTGGACGGCATCCCGGATGGCGGTGGTATCGTCGCGCACCACAGGGTGGCGGACAAAGTCGGCCCCCAGATCGCGAAGAGACGCTCCCACGATGCGCGAGTTGAACTCTATCACGTCACCGGGCTTGAGCTCCGTGCCGGGTTCAACCACTTCCGAGCCGGTCGGGATGATGACGGCCCTCGGTTGGGCGCGCACTGGAATCTCGATGACTCCTGCCGAGAGAACCGCACCGATGTCCACCGGTCGAATGGGATGTCCCTCGGGAAGGATCATCTCCGTCGCCACCACGTTTTCTCCCACAATGCGGACGTAGTTCCACGGGCCGACGGGCGCGTAAACGTCTACATCGGTCGGCCCGAGTTGGCGCACTTCCTCAATCTTTATGACCGCGTCAAATCGCTCCGGTATGGGATCGCCCGTGTTAACGAAGACGGCTTCACTGCCAATGGCCAGCCGAGTGGGAGAAGACTCCACCGCCCCGAAAGTGGATGCCGCCACCACGGCGATGCCATCCATTGCCGCCGCGTGGTAGTGGGGAGACGAAAGCAACGCTCTGACGGCGGCGGCGGTTACGCGTCCCAGGGATTCTTCGACGGGGACCGACTCGGCCGGAGTGCGAATATCGCCGCGGCGTTTTACCGCCAACTTCCAGCGAGCTTGCGCCTCCTCTAATGTTAGTGTTTCGCGAAACTCGAACTTGTGCATAGCCCCACTCCGAACGGCCCGATCGCTATTAGTGGTAACGGTGTCAGTATAGACAAGGAAAGGAGGAATGTCTACGGGAATGTGTGAACCCAGCAGCGGTCGTCAGAACGATGGGCGGCGAGCATCCGGTTCTGCGGCGCGCCCCAGGAATGAACGGACTCGCGGCGCGCCGTGCGATTGCAGTGCGAGCGTGAACGCCTGCCTGCCACGTTTGAGTTGGACGTGCGTCTCGTTCACTGCCGCTACCCCGTCGGGTGGTTTGGATGGGATCTCAAAGCGCATTCCAGGAGGAAGGAACAGGAAGGATGCCCTTAGCGCATCCCCTTCCGGCAGTCGCGACTGAACCCGCAATATGCCGCCGTGAACCTCGAACTCAGAGTTCGCCTCGATTCTTAGCGATGTAGGCCCGAAATGAGTTGGCAGATTGTCCCACTGAATTATATTGCCGTCCGAGAACCAGTGGTCTGGGACGGCCGGGCACAACGATAGAGTGTGCGGCCCCTCCTGAATTAACAGTCGTCTCAGGTAGACCATGAAGAGCGCTGACCCCCATTGATGAGGAATGGTGCCGCGCCATGCTTCCCGCGTGTCGTCGTAGATGCCCTCCGCAAATCCGTTGGCCGCGCTTGTGTGAAGGAGTTGAGCGTAAAAGCCATCCATGGCCTTGTTGTAGTAGCCCTGGTGCAAACGCGACATGTGCGCGAACGATGTCGCGTACGGATGGATGGCGCGCACCGTATCGGGGGACCACGGCATGACGCCCTCGCGGTAGGTGGATTCCACCCGGCGAAGGGTATTCTCCACAAGGAAGTCGTCCGGGCTGAAAACCGGGGAAGGGAAGAGCGCCTCGAGATTTCCCCAGTGGGTTCCCCGACCTTCGTAGGAGGGGGGGAGAAAATCGAGCCCTCGACTCAACACGTTTCTGCGAATCGCCTGGCGATATGTCTCGGCCGCTGCGCCCCACCTGACCTCCAGGTCATCCTTGCGTAGTGTTCGGGCTGCGAACGCCGCGTGCTCCAGTCCGCGCAGATTCCAGAGATCGTATCCCACAATGTGGCAGTCGCCGTCCCAGAGGTTCTCTCCATCCGCCGGCGCGTTGGGGAGAATGCCGGGAAACGCACCAGTCGAGTGGGAGATCGCCGAAAGCAGCCACGCGACGGATCTCTTCATGCGAGGGAAGACGCGAGTCAGCCACTCGCTGTCTCCAGTCAGGCGGAAGTGCTCCGCGAGAATCCACAGCATGTACCCATTCGCGTCCAATTGTCCCTTCTGACTCTCAAACCGTCCATCGGGGCGCTGGTAGTCGAGACACTTCTCAAGGCTCGCCTCCGCCTCGCGCCCGTACCCCATCACATCAAGGGCATACACCTGGTAGGCGGCATCACGCAGGTAGATGTCTTCGTAGAAGCCTTCTCCGGGTTTCAGCACTTCCCGATCTCTCGCGATGAATTGCTGAACAATGCCGGTGCGATAGCAATCCATCACCTTCTTCTCGGGTACGCCGATGGCAGGATGCGCTCCAAGGAATCGATTCCACTCTTCGCTGGTCTTCCGCCGCGCAGTAGTGTAGGAGTCGGACAAGTCGTCTGAGAACCGATGCGGAGGCGTGGGAATCACGTTCACGTCGACTCGGTTGGGCACGCGCGCGTAAACATGACCGATCTCGCCGCCAGCCAGCCGGAATCCCACATGCAGTTTTCGGTCTTTCGCGAATACCTCGCCGGTGGTCTGCAGGTCCATGACCGGTGTTGGGCCGCAATCCACTGTGTATCTATCGAGAGCCAGCTTACGGAAACTGAGATTGCGCGAGACGATTCTTGCCGGGCCCGCGGCCTGTAGCCGCAGGTCGGAAACAAACTCAAAAGCGATTGTCGCGGGTTGCTCGATCCTGCCGGTGCCGCAGATTGCCATGTGGAGGTAGTTGTCGAAATCCCCGCTTCCGGTGGGACCCCAAAACGAGCCTCCCGCAGGCCCCATCTTTTCCGGCGCGGCAAGAAGCTCAATCTGGTAGCCGACAGAGCTTCTGTCACTGAAGCGCAGTTGGACGATGGGCAAATAACCCATGGAGAGCGTTCTTCGGATCGAGGGTGGTATGCGCGCCATCCTCTCTCCGGCACAGATGCGCAGTTGGTGGCGATCGCCGAGGAGCAGAGCCAGATGGGGAGCGATGCGCGTTCCCGACGGGTAGTCCTTCAGCCCAATGAGACCCCACGGGTTCGAGAAGTACTCGTAGGCATGGGAGCGGTCGGTAAACGCCTTCTCTGTTTCCGGCGCCTGGTTCATTCCGCAGCCAGTGTGCGTGATGACCAACGCAGACATGATGATCAGAGAGGTTGCTCTGGTCATGGAAGCGTCCTACTGCCAGTGCGTTTCCCGATTTTCCTCTTGCTGGACCGCGGGGCTGGAAGCTTTTGATCGGAGGAGCCGCAGGAAGACGTCCACTACGTCGGGGTCGAACTGAGTGGCGGCGTTGCCAGCCATCTCTTCCATCGCCTGTTCCTGGGTAAGCGCCTTGCGGTATGGTCGGTCTGAGATCATCGCGGTATAGCCATCGGCGACGGCGAGGATTCTGCCGTTGAGGGATATCGCGTTCGCGCTCAAGCCACGCGGATATCCCCCGCCATCGAAGCGCTCCTGATGGTCAAGCACTCCCTCAGCCAGCTTCCCCTCCGCGTCGATTCGCTTGAGGATGTCCACACCGATGGAGACATGGCCCTTCATAAGCTCCATTTCCTGCGGGGACAGCGATCCCGGTTTGTTGAGAATGTTATCGGGAATGCCGATGTTGCCGATGTCGTGCAGCATCGCTTGATACTCGAGCAGCTCGAGTTGATTCGGGGGCAACTCCATCGCCTCGCCGATCATGACCGCGTATTCCATGACCTGCGTGCTGTGGCGGTGGCTGTAGGGGTCTTTGGCGTCGATGGCCGTTGCGAGTGCGCCGATGGTCTGTATCTCATCCTTCCGCAACCGCACCAGCAATTGGCGACGCTCCATGGAAATGAGGCTTGCGGTGAATGCTGCAAAACAAAAGAGAATACCTTTGATGAGCAGTTGTTGCACGATGAATCCCGCTTCACCGCCGCTGGCCAGAGAGACGCTGGTGTAGAGAATCAGACAGGTAGCCGTGCCGATCACTGCGCCCCGGGTTTCCCACCAGTAGGCCGCGGCCACGATGGGGATGAAGTAGGAAGTTGCGAGCAGTTCGCTGATCGGTTCGAGGTGATGGATTCCCAGGGTGATCAGCAGAACATCGATTGCCAACAGAAGGCTTGCCCGAATGGTGAAGAGGCGATCTGGCTGAGGGGGGGTAACAACTGCCGCGTCGAGCCCGGACCCCGTGGTCCGATGCTTCCGAACTTCGACTGAGGAAGAATTCATGGGTTTGACTCGTTACACACCCCGAGGTAGTAATGGAGCCAGCAGCCGGATTCGAACCGGCGACCTGCGCATTACGAGTGCGCTGCTCTGCCATCTGAGCTATGCTGGCCCGACGACCGCGTGCGGTCGTGCAACTCTTCGTATGAGATGTCGCATGGGAACAGCACAAATCTTACCGCAATCTGCGGCTGCTGGCAACTATTACTCGGGTGTAAGTCAGATTTGTAATGCGTGGTGGTAATCAGCGCCCTGGGGTCGGCCAGGTATAAACTCACTCAGGACCGACGAATCGCAAACTCCGTTACACAATCACTGTCGGGTTTCAGGCTACAGGCGCTTATGGTTCCGGCTGGGGTGGATTCTCACAAATCTGACTTACACCCGATGGGGGGGCGTATCTGGACGAGTCGGTTGCCCTGTTCGACAAGTTGCCGGCAGACTTCAATATCCTCGGCAAGGGCAACGCCGATGTCGTTGCGATGCAGGAAGGCTACGACAACCGCTTCGTGGTGCAGCAGTGCATCTCCGCCACGGAGTACAACAATGTGGCGACGATCCTCGACGCCAACGCTCACGAGTGGATGGGCAACTTCGCCTCCATCGCAGCGCATACCATTTCAGGCGTTCGCACGCCTCCTCAAAAGTGCGCGTCGCGACGGTCGTCAGCGCGGACTCGCAGAGTCCGCATTGGCACAAAGAGGAATGGACGTGGCCCGTGTCCGTACGACCCATCACTCCATCGTCGGAGGGGTGCGCTGGAGGCCGCTTGAGGGCGGAAGGATTGATATCTTCGACGGCTGGGTGGAGAAGAATGTTGTCACGGTGGGAGTTTCCCAACTCAAGGGGGCTTCTGTTTCAGGCAAGCCCTCGACAGGGAAGGGTTTGTTTTTCAAAGCCGCGGCGGCGCAGTTACAGCCCGCGTGGGAGGAGCTTGAGGAACACAGGCTGCTGCACCGTGTGCTTACGTGGGATAGATCGTTCGTGCCGCGGTTGATCCGTGGGAGCACAACGAAGCCATCCAACCACGCGTTCGGGACGGCCTTTGACATCAACGCGCGCTGGAACGGCCCGAGGGTCACCCCACCCGCGCGGCGGGATTGAGAGGCTCGATACGTGAACTCGTTCCCTTCTTTGAGAAGAATGGGTTCTATTGGAGCGGCGACTACAAACGGCGGCCCGATGGAATGCATTTTGATGTGTCCCGACTCGGTCTGCCCACCTCAGGTGACACCGCGCGGTCGGTAGAAGTGTTCGTCAACGGGGTTCAGCAGGTTGTACCGGCGTTGTTCATCGCGGACGCTGAGTTCGGCAGCGGCAAGACGTGGGTTGGGGTTCGGGCATTGACCGGGCTTCTCGGTGGTGAGATCTTTTCAGCGGGGGGCACACCCTTCACCATCGTTTTGAGGGCCAAGGGGCAGGACAAGCGGATCGAGGGGCGAAAGGTAGGCGGAATAGGGTACTACGTCCCGTTTGGAGACGTCATCGCTCTCTACCGGCTTCCGTATCAGATCAACAACAGGATCCTGCGGCTGGACATCGATGTGGGGGTCGATCTCAGAGTTCGCAGTGACCAGTAACGGAGTGGCAGGGGGGAGAAAGTCGAGGTACAAGCGTCCGTTGGGATTCGTATGCAAGGGCTAACCCTCCGAACCGTAGAGCACTTCCTGGGCAATGGGTTGCTTGATAATCTCGCTGCCGGTTTCTTCACGCTTGATCGCTTTCCCGTTCTGGTAGTACACCTTGTACTGAACGTCTCTAACCCCTTTTTCCCCCTTGCGCCGAATCTCAGTTTGCCCGGGATTGAGCTTAAGGGAGTGCCGCTTGATGGTCGCATACGGGATGCTCTCGCGGACTTTCTCCACCTTGGTGTTCGTGATGGCAATATTGCTGGATTCAGGCTTTCCGTGAGTTCGCGGAGAAGAACTTGCGTTGCTGGGGGGGGCGGCCGGCGGTTCCGAGTTACCCGTGGCGGGTACGCGGAGTTTGTCACCCGGTTTCAGTTTTTGCCATTCCACCTTCCGGTTCAGTTCCTCCAATGCCTGCACGGTCGTGTTGAACTTCCGTGCAATCGCCATGCCTGTGTCACCGGGCTGAACAGTGTAGTTACCGTCATCAGTTCCCGTTGAGGACGTTCCGCCTCCAGCGGAGCCGTAGGACATATCCTTGGTAAGGTACGCCACGGCCTCTTCCGGCTTTGGTCGCATGTCCTCAAGGTCGATATAATCCTCGTCAACCTTAGAGCCGCCCTGCAGTTGGCGTTTATTGGCTTCGGCGCGATTCCCACCCGTCAGCTTCAGTTTTACTCCGTAGATCGTTTCTTCCGCCATCTTCTTGGTTGGGAGACCGACCAGAGGAGTTTTTGCTATGTACACAACCCAGCCCTTCACTTGCGGGGTGACCGCGGCGCGAAGGCGTTTCAGCGCCTCCTGCTCGGAGATAATGCGGGGTCCCTCCACGCTTCGTCGCGTGATGGAGGGCGACTTCTTGAACCGAAACGTTCCGGCGATGCGTTTCCCGTATTTTTTGGTTATTGGGCCGACGTATTCATCCCGAAGAGTATTGATGACATTCTCCGCTGTCTTGATGCCATCCACCCAGGCTACCAACTCTTCGCCAACCTGGATGGAGCATGGCTTGTCGGAGAACACAATCGTTCCCAGCGCCACCAGCAGGGACACGATCACGGTCCAATAGAATGCTCGCTCAGTCTGAAGTTGTTTTCTGTAGCGCAAAGAATCAATATCCGGCACCGGCACCCGACCCTTCGTTGCCTTCTGTTCGCATTGCTCTTCCTGTCGCGCTCTGCAATTTCACGGAGGCACCCCACCCCACCCCACCCCATCACCCTACGGTCGAGACGTCACGTATTGTAGGAAGCCCACGGAATACAGATGTAGTAATCGGTTGGCGCTTCGCTCGCCGCCGCTCGTGACGCGGGAGGTCGAGGCGTGGTTGCCGTATTGCGTCCACCGGCGGCGGCGGCCACCTCTTTCTTCAGATGGTCGATGGCCTTCTTGAGTTGTATGTCTCCGTCCTTCTTATAGATTTCCTCGGTCAGTTCCACCACCTGGTCCGGCATGATTCCCTTGTCCGTGATGTCTCTCCGGTGAGGCGTGAAGTACTTGGCTGTCGTTATTGCCAGGGCACCGCCGTTCTGCAGCCGTACCAGCAATTGAACTGATGCCTTGCCGAAGGAACGTTCCCCCATGACATGGGCCAGCTTATTGTCTTGCAGCGCTCCCGCAACAATTTCAGATGCGCTTGCGCTTCCGCCGTTAATCAGGACCACCACGGGGATACCCAGTCCGAGGAATTTCTCAGTATTGACCTGCAGCTTTTCCTCTTGCCCGCTTCGGTTTTTTGTATAGACAACGGTTCCCGATTCCATGAAAAGGCTGGCAACGTCCACGGCGACATCCAACAGACCTCCCGGGTCGTTGCGCAGATCGAAAATGAGTCCCTTTATCTTCTTGGTTCGCAGACTTGCCATGGCCTCGGAGAGTTCCTTCTCCGACTTCTCATTGAACTCCCGAAGCAGAAGGTACCCGATGTCATTCTCCAATAGTTCCGACTTCACGGGATGAATCTCGATCGTGTCTCTCGCGATGGGAACATCAAAGGGATCTTTGGATCCTTTCCGCCCAATGGTCAGCACAACCTTCGTTCCGCGCGGACCCCGAATCAGGCGAACAGCCGCCTCCAGCGCCATGTCCTCGGTGGATTTGCCGTCGATCTTGAGAATGAAATCGCCCTTTTTGATCCCCGCCTTCTCCGCCGGACTTCCGGGGAGCGGAGCCACAATCATCAAGGCTTCCTCCTTGGTCGCCTCGTTGATATAGCCCACTCCAAGTTGAGCGCCGATCCCCTCAAATTCCCCCGCGTTCCTGACGCTGAACTCCTCAAACTCTTCCGGGTCCATGAAACGGGTGTAGCGGTCGCCCAGAGCCTTCACCATTCCCCGGATGGCGCCGTAGGTGAGGTCGGTCTCGTCGATCTTCTTCGGCTCCACGTAATGCAGCTTGATAGCCTGCATCACCTCCCAGAGGTACTCGAAGGGCTTCAGATTGGGCTTGGCGCTTCGGAGTCCCGGATCCAGCTTAACGGATGCGAGGAACTCTCGGGGGAGTTGAACTTGCTGGTTTGATCGCCGACTGTCCTCAGTCGCACGGACGGCGTATCCCGCAGAAAAGGCGAATCCCAGTATGGAACACGCCACGATGGCGATCGTGATGACTGTCCCGACGCGGTACTTACTCATAAAACGACACCTGCATCAATGTTATCTGTCCCAGACATCCGTTGCTATTCTATCATACAGAATGCTCAATCAAGTCATCTACCGCAAGGTCATGGGATTGACAGGACGGCCGTTGCGACGAACCTCAAAGTGCAGATGGGGTCCAGTACTCGCACCGGTGCTCCCCACGTGGGCGATAGATTGTCCCTGCGATACCCTGCTTCCCGAAGAGATTGAGGTCGATGAACAGTGGGCGTAGACTGTCGCCAGGCCACCCCCGTGGTCAATGATCACCATCTTTCCATAGGCTCGTTGCCACCCCGCGAAGATGCAGCGCCCTCCCGCCGCGGCACGAATTGGCGTGCCGGAACGCGCGGAAAGGTCCACGCCCGTATGAATCCGACGGACCTTGAAGATCGGGTGGAAACGATACCCAAAACTGGAGGTGATTCTGCCAGACACGGGTCGAATAAAGCCGCCCCTCCAGGCAGTGACCCCTCCGCCGGAGGAGGGAGCTGCCAGCCGCTGAATCATCGCGGTGATTTCCCGGGAAGACTGCTCCAATTCCCGCAGATTAGCTTCGTAGGCTGCTCTTTCGTGACACACCTTGAAGAGTAGCTGCCGTTCTCGTTCTGCCTGAGTCGCTATTTCCTTCTTCTTCTGCTCAACTTGAGCCTGGGCAGACTCAATCTGTCTTTCCTGGTGTCTAAGCAGATCTCTCTTCTGAGCGATCTCCTCCCTGTCTGCCTGAATGCGGTGAAGAAGACCGATGTCATTTTCAACGATCTTGCGGAAAAGATACGTTCGTTTCACTACGTCTGAGAAGCTACGGGATTCCAGCACCATCTCCAGATAGACCAGACTTCCATTCTTGTAGATACTGACCAGTCGGTCTCCCAGAGCCTCGTTGTGGTTCGCCAATCGTTTTTCCACTTCCCTTAACGATTCCTGCGTCCGGTCAAGCTGGTTGCGGGTTCTGTTAAGACGGTGGTTCGCCCGGTCGTATTCACCGCGGGTCTGCTCAAGGCACTGCTGCGTTTCGGCCACCTGTGAGGTGATTGTTCGTTCCTGCTTCTTGAGCACCTTCAGTTTCTTCCGAGCCTCCGTTGCCTCCTGATGCCCCTCCTTCTTCTTCTGTCGGAGGTTGTGTATCTTTGTCTTGATGGCGGACTCGCCGCGAGTCCGCGAAGACTTTTTCGCCAACGCCGCCGGGGAGATCGACAGTCCCATGGCCAGGGAGAGAACCCCGAGGCGCGCTCCGCGTCCGGACAGTGTTCGTGTTGCCAGGAAAGGATTCATTTAGAGGTTTGCCAGGAACTTCCGGATTGAGATCAGACTTCCCGTGTAACCAAACAACAGTCCCATCAAGTTCAGTACAACAATAAAATGGCTTGTCAATGCCTCCCGGGGGACTACGGGGATAAAGGGCAATGTGTTAGTCAGATTCTTGACGCCGTAGGAGTACGCAACAACAAGTAACAGCGACGCCACCGCGGAACCCGCAATCCCGTGGAGAACTCCTTCCATGAGGAACGGCACTTTGATAAACCAGTTTGTCGCCCCCACCAATTGCATGATCCGAATTTCCCGACGACGGGCGAAGATCGTCAGTCGAATTGTGTTATTGATGATCAGCAGGATCGACAGGCTCAGAAGCGCCGTCGTGACAACCCCAATCGTCTTGACGGCCCGACCGAATCTTAGAATTTTCTGAGCGTATTTCTTGCCGTACTCTGGCTCATCAAATCCCTCTACACGTTTCAGCTTGGTCACTACATCGCCAATGATATCCGGGTCGGTTACACTAACTTCCAGCGAGTCCGGCAAAGGATTGTTCTTCTCGATGTCGGAAAAATTGATCTGCCCCTCCAAACGCTCTTTAAGGCGTTGCAGGGCAGTCTCGCGTGACACATATTCCACCTCTTTGACCCCGTCAATGCTGAGGATTTTCTTCCGAGAACGCTCGGCTTTCTTCTCCGAGACCTGCTCGTTGAAGAACATCGTCACCTCTACCTTACGGGAGACATCCGTCGCCATGGCGTCCACGTTAACGATTACCAGAAGAAAACTGCCGAGTATGCAGAGTGACACCACGACGGTAGACACTGCCGCCAGGCTCATCAGAGCGTTTCTGCGAATATTCAGAGATGTTTCACGGAGGAAAAATTCCAGATTCCTCAGTGTCAACATGATGATACCCCCCGGACTCGTCGCGCACGACCTGCCCGTTTTCAATGGCAATGACTCGTTTTTTCATCCCGTCCACAATGTACTTGTCGTGTGTTGCTACCACCACCGTGCTTCCCCGGAGGTTGATCTTCGCAAGAAGTTGAACAATGTCCCAGGACGTTTCCGGGTCGAGATTCCCCGTTGGCTCGTCTGCGAGCACGATCGCGGGGTTATTGACGACCGCCCGCGCAATGGAAACGCGTTGTTGTTCCCCACCGGAGAGCTTCGCCGGATAGGCGTTCGACTTGTGCGTCAGGTTCACCATCTCCAGCACTTGGGGAACCTCGCGGAAGATCCGCTTTCGTTCCGTCCCGATGGCCTGCAAAGCAAACGCAACATTCTCCCATACCGTCTTTCGGGGGAGCAACTGGAAGTCCTGGAATACCACCCCCATCTGCCGCCGGAGTTCAGGTACATACCGCGCCTCCAGCCGGGTGATGTCCCTCCCTGCCACAATCACCTTCCCCTTTTGTGGCGTTGTCTCCCGGTAGATCAGTTTAAGAAAAGTCGATTTTCCCATGCCGGTCGGCCCCACCAGGAAGACGAACTCTCCCTTCTCGATCCGAACGGTCACTTCCCGAAGGACCGGCGGACCGCCATCATAGGAAACAGTCACTGCAATCGTCTGGATCATGGGGTGCCGTCAGACTCCTCGGGTGAACTTACAGGAGATATTATACCGAAAGCGCGCAGGAACATCAACTAAGAGCCAGTGTGCAAGTCAGATTTGCGACGCGTGGTGGTAATCAGCCCCCTGGGGCCGGGCAGGCGTAAACGAGAGGTTGGGAAGACTTGCGCGAGTGAAAGGGGACAGTAACAACCCCCATCCGGTCTTCGACCACCTTCCCCCGTTATCGAACCGAAACGGTTCGCACAGGGGAAGGAACCCCCAGTGTGCATTGTCCAAAATCAGGTTTTCCCATCGCAGGGAGTGGTCACTGTGGCAATCCCCTCAGGGGTGAAATTCATTCGCGGCATATCCTCCTCCATGTGCATTGTCGTTCCCTCGGCCCGACGGGCTTGTCCTTGGCCAGCATCCCGACGCGTCGGGACTTCAGCGCCGGTGCGAGCGCGTCCCCAAAGTACTGCAATGGGGGTGCATCCCGGAATTACGGAGATTGCCGTAGGATAAAGCTCCAGCTTTGTCAGATGCACATTGGAATGGCGGGAAAGAGGTCTGCCAATGACAAAGCTGGAGCTTTATCCTACGGCGACAAAGTCGATGTATCCGCTTTTCCGTAATTCCGGGATGCACCCAGAGCAGGTGCGCCCCAGTTCCCTTGCGCACCATTTAAGGAGTACTTGCGGGATAAAGGATTGCAGGTTATTCTTTGACTGTAATTCCGGACAGGAGACGCGTGAATGATGAATATGCAGCGGGGACTAACAGTTCGCTCACAAGTGATTGCCGAGGCCGCGTGGCCGGTTACTGGCGTCTACCGGGAGGTGGCTCTGATTCTCCTCGGCAGTGGGCTGGTTGCGCTGACCGCGCGCATTCAGATTCACCTGTGGCCAGTGCCAGTGACGGGGCAGACCTTCGGCGTGTTGCTCGTGGGCGCCCTGCTGGGGAGCCGACGCGGCGCCCTTGCTGTGCTGTGTTATCTCGCACAGGGGGCCGTCGGTCTGCCTTTTCTCGCCGGCAGTGTCGGCGGCATCGGTCGGATGCTGGGGCCCACCGGAGGATATCTACTGGGGTTCGTTCCAGCAGCGTTTATGACCGGCTGGCTATGCGAGCATGGCTGGGATCGCCGGCTACCCACGGCTCTCCTGTCAATGCTGATCGGGAACGCTTGCATCTATCTGATGGGTCTGCCGTGGCTGGCAAACTTCGTGGGGTGGGACCGGGTCCTCCGCGTCGGCGTGCTCCCCTTTATCCCCGGCGACCTCCTCAAGATCGCCCTCGCCGCCAATGCCCTTCCGTGTGGCTGGGCGCTGCTGCAACCCAGTCGGAGATAAAAGCGCGCCGGACACTTTACGGATGCGATAAACAACCCGATCTGTCAAAGAGCAACCAACCTCTTACAGCTCAATAATCGCGGGACGGTCACCCGCGCTGAGGGCCGCCTCGGCAATGCGGGTCGCCTCAATCCCTTCTTTCGCTCCCGTTGTCGGCTGCTGACCGGTGCGGCAACCATCGAGGCAGTGAGCCATCTGCTTCTGGAACCAGCCGCTCCCGCCGCCTTCGTGGCCTCTGTGAGTCCGAGCACATCGTGCGCGCTGTCGGCTGGCACTTTGCCGCCAAAGCCGGGCATCCCCCACGATCACCGTCCCCATGTCCCAGGCGGTGGTGCTGGACTTGAGTCTGCGGATGTCGGTATCACCGATCGTGATCGGATCGTGGTCGTTCGGTCCCAGACACGGCGGGTACCAGGTCGGGACTGTGCTGAAGCGGCACTCGTGGTCCAGGTTCGGGCGCGGGTTCTTCCGCAGGGCGCGCAAGGCCCAACGCGCCATGGCAACCAAGTCTATATCCGGCCCCGGCTGTACGCCGCACACACCCCCGGTGGACGGTGGACCGTCCACGACTCGTACGTCGTAGATCGATCCATGAAGCCCTGACAGGTCCGTGCTATGCCGCGTCTTCATGCGTGCTCCGATCTCAATGTGCTGTCCGAGGTGATCTCACTTGCGCAGGATCCATCGCGCCAGCCGATCACGCTTTGCGTCCAGAGCACGACGATCCTTGGTGTAGTCGTAAACGCTGCGGATGATCGCGGGCTCGATCTGCATCTCCGCACGCATCGCTACCAGCACCTCGCGGTCCTTCTTGGGGTCGAGCACGGCCGCCTTCTTCTGGAGCAGTGCGAAGTATTCGTAGTCCTCCAGCCCGTCCCGAATGGCCGCGAGTCGCATGCCGGGAATGAGATCACAGGAGGGTTCCGGTCCCGGATAGACAAGGTTGTGCCCCCACTCGGCCCACCATTCGGAGTTGGGCCAGCGTTCAGCCGGGTCGGCTTTGACGTTCTTTTTCTCATCCCCGACATCGGCAAGATGGTACGCGAGGAACCCATCCGCGCCCAACCACCAGGCCATCCAGCCATACATTCGAGGTTGCACATACGAGTGATAGTATCGGTGGCACGGCGACCACCCGCCGTTTCCCTGCCAGGTTCCGCACACGTAAAACCAGAACGGTTCGCCATGCTTCGCGCGCCGTTCCCGGACAGCCCCCAGGATTGCGGGATCGTTGCACTGGAAGAGATGCGGCCCCCAGATGTCCACCAGCCCGATGGCGCTCTTGCCCCCGATGACTTGCGTCGGGTTCACGCCCCAATTCTGCATCTTTAGGTCCGGGACGATCGTCTTGAGATACGCAATGTGGCGCGCCATCTCCGTCCACCGTTTCTCGCTATTGTACGGTTCGTCGTAGAGTTCGCAGTGTGCCTGGTCGAGCACCCCCATCCGGCGCAGGTAGGCGACCAGCCCTTTGACGAAATCGACATAAACCGGGTTGTCATTCCAGTGTACTTTGCCCTCCTTGAATCGCTGCTGCCAATCGGCAATGAACGGTTCCATCTTCATGCGTTTACCGGTTTGCCGCTCGATCACCACAGCATTGCGATTGACGAAGGACGCAACCGACCCGTGCTCGGGGCTGAGCAGCGCAGTGTGCAGACAGTTGGCGTGGTGTTCTTTGCTGATACGGATGTATTCATCGAAGGCCGAGAAATCGAAGATGAAATGCTCGTCTGGCTCCAGGTAGGCGGGTGTGGGCGTGCCGAATTCGTGGAGATAGTATTGCTGGGCCCGGTAGCGTGCCAGCAGCCGAACGTGCCGCTCCCACAGCGCGGGCGTGTAGGGAACCTTGTAACCGTAGTACGCGCCCAGTCCGTAGGAGTAAGTCCCCCACGCAAACCAGAAGTTGGTTTTCAGGGTGTTGGTCTCGGGCAGGTCAAACCCATAAGCGCGCACCCGAAGGGGGCGCGTGACCCCCTTTCCGTTGGCCTTGACAGTGATCGTTCCTTCATACACTCCTGCCGGAGTGCCCGTCGGGACGTACACATCAATCCAGAGGGGCTGAGTCGTTCCGGCGGGCACAGTAAAAGGCTCGCCGGGCCACAGGATGTCAGGTTCCCTCGGGTGGGGACAGGTGACGGAGGGATGATTCTCCGGCATTCTCACATACATCACTCGAAACCAGGACAGGTTGCTGGCGGGAATCTCTCCCTGTGGACCACGCAAGTTCGTGAAGGAGACGCTCAGGTTCTCCAACGATTTCCAGAAAGGCATCACGACGAGTTGAACAGACTCGTATTCGTTTCCCGCGGCGGCGACCTCAATGACGCCGTCAGTGGACCCCGCGTACGCGGTGTACGGATAAACCTTCTCGTCCGACCGGGCCACGCCGACCGCAAAGGCCGCCGGTGATTGGTAGACGCGCATCAGGTTGGCGTCGTAGCTCAGGTTGTTCCACTTCGCGCGCAGGGTCTCCGTTGCCCTTGTGAATGTGCGCCACTCCTCGCGGGTGAGCTGGCTGGTGCGCCCCACCCAAGTGTCGGTAGCCTTCAGTCCCTCTTGCAGTTCCGAGAACGCCTGGCGGAGACGCCCAGCTTCGGGATGCACAAATGTGCGGAATTTCTCGTTAGCGACGACCACTGCCTTGCGAATCTCGACCACCGTCTCAGCCACCGCAGGCAGTTCCGCCTCGCCCTGCACGGCAAAGAACGGTTTGCCGCCCTCGGTCAATGTAGCCCGGAGTTGCCACAACCCGCCGCTGCCGATGGAATAACGGAATTTCCATTCACCGCACACTTCCCCCTGTTCTTTCGCCACGGTCCGACCGTCGCGGTTGAGGCTGAGCGAAATCGCGACGCGGTTAGCCACGTTAGTGATCTTGAAGATCAGTTCGCCGGGGCCAAGGGACAGGGGTTCCGGGATAATGAACGCAACATGGGGCAAAACTGCTCCCTGCCGTCGTCCTTTGAAGAAGACGCGACTGATGCAGCCGTAATTGTTCATGTTGCCGCCGGTCTGGGACCACTGGGACTCCTCACCTCTTGCGGCCTCGACTCGGTTGAAGTTGATACCCCAAGTGTCACCTGATTGCGGTGTGACATGGTAGGGCAGGCTGTCTCCCGAAAGCTCCGTAAAAGGTATGGACATCTCCATGGTCCATCCCCGGTCGAACCGTCCGCCGGCGGCGCGCCAGTTGCAGTCGAAGTGCAGCCCCTTGCGGCCGCCCGCGTCTTTGCGGGCACCCAGCGGACTGGCCCAGAAACCGAAATGCTCCCCGTGGCGGCGGAACTGGGGATCGAGCATGACGTGCACATACTCTCGCATGGAAACTTCGTCCTGCCTGTCGAGCGCCGGACCGGGGTCAACTTTATCCATCTGGGATTCGTGGGCCTTCCAGAACACGTACAGGTGGGTGGCGTCGTAACAGGCGAATACCTCCGTTTGCTCACCCGCCGGCTTCTGATTTGAAGCCAGAGCGAGAAAATCCCGCGCAACGGCTGCGCTCTTCCAGCATCCGTCGTTCATCTGCCCGTCCACGACCGGCGCCGCATCGGTCCAGTAGACGTCGATGGTCTTGTTCGTGACCTGCGGATGATTCTCCAGTTGCGGCTCATCGGCATAAGGGGCATGTATTCCCCAGTTCAGGATGCTCAGCAATACCAGTAACATTTTCATGGAGGGCACAACTTCTTTTATCACTCAACTCCCATCGCCAGAAACTCTCTCAGTTTGCCAGCCAACTTCTTGTCCGCCTGCACCAGTCTTTCTCCCCGCAGGTGCGCATTGGAGATCGTCGTGTATCCCACCTCAAAGTACTCACCGATCTCCGACAGGCGATGATCGCTCCGGCGCCAGAGCACCCGGATCAGAAGGTCACTCATGGGACGTTGCCTGCGGCGAACTGGTTTTCGCAAGGCGTCGATTTCGTTCCGGCTCACGCCCAGCACCTCACGCAGGGATTCCACAGCCTCGTCCACCGACTCAGACCGGGACAGCCTCCGGCTCTGCGGCTTCTCCCGATGCACCTTCCCCTTCAACTGCTCCCGCAGAGACGCAAGGGCCGCCTCACCACCCAGATACAGACCAAACCTCATGTTCTCCAGCAGACTTTCCTCTTCCTTGCTGTATTTCTGCACTTCCTTGCGAAAGCGTTCGGGACGATTGCCGAACAGTTGCAAAACCTCCTTACCCCTCAACCAACTCACGCAGCTTCTCCCCGAAGTCAGACACCCGTAGCTGCCCCATCGGTAATCTGCCAACCGATCAACCAGACGCGTCCGCAGAGGATTGCGGTGCACATACAGGATCAGCTTCCTCAAATAGTCCTGCTCCTCAATTGCGAAACTCTTGAACCGCCCCTGAAACAGATGCCCCGACCGTTCATAGCGTCGGTTGAAGTAACTGGCATAGGAAACGCCCAGCCACTGCATCGCCCGAGACAGATTCTCCTTGCGGGGTCTGACCACCAAGTGGTAGTGATTGCCCATCAGAACATATACTCGTTACGGATGAAAATCCACCTTTCCCCCTCACCCCACGATTCAGGCAAGGGTAGAAACTTCCCGGCTTCTCCAATCGCAACGGTCGAGCCATAACTTGGCATCCCCCAGTTCTCAAGACGCCCTCTCGCTCCGGTCTTTACCCAAGAGCCATTTACGAAGCCGCATTCTACGGCCATGCGCTACTCATGTCAATTTAAATGACAAAAGTTTCCCAAAGCTGAAAATCCCAGCAGTTTTTGGACACCTGAGCAGTGGGAGATGACTTCTGCTCCTTGAGCATTGGTGCTAGATTTGCTTTTCCCTCGTAGATTTGTTATCTACAGGAGGTAGTTGTGGCATTCCAACCCCTTCAACATAGCAAACATCGAGGCAATCGTCATGGCAAAAGACACAGCATCCCCCAAGATTCGGTTCGTGGTAGACGTAGCGGAAGTGACTCCGACCCCTCAGGCTTCGGCCTTGATCGTGCAACGGCTCCTGGAGCAACTCGGCTTTGGTTCTTTGCTCTCGGAGCTGGGTCTGGACAAGAATCACGGCGTTGCGGCGGAAGAGATCGCCCTGGTCCTTTTGTTGTACAGTTCCTACGGAG
>Ga0210049_1000260_pt1 | contig 41270 bp, 35 predicted proteins | sample CryGeyCG2014_300_2_FD_183964 | JGI IMG/M metagenome (GOLD analysis project Ga0210049, IMG submission 183964) | Groundwater microbial communities from aquifer - Crystal Geyser CG06_land_8/20/14_3.00 (SPAdes) (version 2) | ecosystem: Environmental > Aquatic > Deep subsurface > Groundwater | place... | reverse complement strand
CTCCGTACCTGTCAATTTTGAATGTTTAACCAATATATATTCACCTCCAATCCTACCCAAAGAAGTGAACATTATATCAGTCACAAAAAGCTTTCAGGGGTTGCGATCGTTTCTAGAACTCGTGAATGCGGCCTAAATTAGAATTTTTTGGTATAATTTAAGTGTATCAATGGCAGTTTGTCGCCAACTGAATTTATTGATTCTTTTTCGTGCAAGAACAACTCGTTTTTTGTACTCATCCATTGGTAAATTAAGAACGTCAATAATTTTATTTTGAATATCGTTAATATTATAAGGATCAAGATATATTAAATCATCTCCCCAAATTTCATGAAATACGGAAATATTTGAAATTATCGGATAACAACCGCATAATATTGCTTCTAAATTAGGCAAACCAAACCCTTCCATCAGGGAAGGAAAAACCAGACATCTGGCAAAACTGTATAAATTTATTAATTGCTTATCATCTGCATTGCCAAAAAATATCACTGATTTATCCAAACCAAGATTTTTTACAATTTGCTTTAGTCTAGGATAGAAATACCAATCATCGCCCGCTAAAACCAAGGAGACATTATGTTTTCTCCTGACCTGCTTAAAAGCAAGTATAAACCTCTCTAAATTTTTGTGCGGATAAGCATTCCCAACATATAATATATATTTAAATTTGTAGAAATTTATTGGTTTGATTGATTTATGAAGATTAAAAAAATTAGTATCTATAGCATCATAAGTAATTGCTAATAAGCTTGGATTAATTGAATAATGGTCAACAACTTCTTTTTTAGTTGTTTCTGAAATTACCGAAATATAAGATGCTTTTCTGATACCAATATTTGTAGTAATTCTATAACCTAATCGCTTAATCTTATATAAAATTGCCGGAAGCGTGCTTGCCGAACCTGTATCAAAATGATCAATAATAAGATCGTGAATAGTCAATAAATATTTTTTAGGATAAAGAATTGGGACGTTAAAATATGGAAAATGTACTAAATCAAGATTGTCTCTTAAAAGATAAAAAGGCACATATATCTGTTCTTTAATTGTATGCCACTTAACGTTTAGGATTTTTTTATGCCACCTGTTATTGGGAAGTAGGAACTTATCGTAGTCTTCAGAAAGAAAATAGATAAAATATTCATTTTTCTTATCGATAAAAGCAAGCTGGGAAATAAGGTTTCTTATGTATCGTCCAACTCCTGTTTGGGAATATAATCTAGCATCGATACCTATTCTCATGTGATGTTAATATTCAGAAATTTAGTCATGTATTATTCGCTACTCAAACTTTTATTTTAATTAAATGAAACATTTCCTTTATTCTAATTGCTGCCAAAATTAAATTAGTAATTAATTTTGGATATTTTTCTTTATAGTGTTTATTATAGAATATTTTCATCACTTCAAACCTATGACATGTAGCTTTTATTCTCTCTGCTTTAGTAGCTTTTGAGAGATATCTCGTATGTTTCTTAATTCCGCTAGAAACTCCCTTAAAGTGAATAATTTTAGTTGATGGCAGATAATAATTTTTCCATTTGTCCATTTTAAGTCTATAACAAAAATCAATATCTTCTCCGTACCAAAAAAAATCTTCATCAAACCACTTAATTTTATCTCCTGCAATACGTCTAACTAACATAAACGCCCCGGTACAGCTATCGATCTCGTGAATTTTATTCATATTTTGATAACCGAGGTGATAACCGTTTAATATTCTACTGTATGGAAAAATATTCGATATACCACTGAATTGAAAAATGGCATTCCAAGGATTAGGAAATCCTCTATGACAAGCGTCATCAAGTTCACCTGAAGGAAGTTCCACCTTGCAGGTCATTGCTCCTGAATCGGGGGTATTATCCATAAATTCGATGGATTTGGAAAATACATCCGGACTTACTAAAGTGTCTGGATTTAAAATTAGAACGTATTTGCCATTTGAAGATCTAATTCCCTGGTTGTTTGCTGCAGCAAAACCAACATTATTCTTGTTCATTATCAGATGTACACTGGGGTATAAGAGACTTATTTGCCTGATGGATTTATCATTGGAATTATTATCTACTATAATTATTTCTATTAATTGTTTTGGGTACTGCGTTTGAAATATCGTTTTTAGACAATTTATCAAAACGTGATAAGAATTATAATTTACAATAATAACGGATAATTTTTTATTTATTGCCATATGCTGCCTCTTCGTAAATTCGATCAATAGTGTTTGCAATAATGGACCAATTAAATTTACGTTTCACTAGGTTCCTACTATTTTTTGAGAGCCTTTGATACATTATATTATCAGTTAATAATTTGACTGTTTTACATGCTAAATCGTCATAATCATCACTGATTAACACATCAACTTCATCTCTTGCTCCAATTCCTTCTATACCCGTCGGAGTTGTAACCACCGGAAGACCTGTTGCCATAGATTCAAGAATCTTGTATCTGGTTCCTCCGGGTCCGTATATTGGAGCAAGAAGTACATCTGAAGAACTATATACACCTCTAATATCCTTAATATCCGAAGAAATTTTTATAGAATCTGACGCAAACTTGATAATATCTTTTGTGGGATATTTTCCTACAATCCATAGTTTGGCTTTGGGTAATTTATTTATAATTTTGGGCCAGATTTCCTTTACCATAATTGATACTGCTTCGCGATTTTGCAACCATTTAAAATTCCCTACGAAAAGTACTGTTTTGTTTATATTGGAATAGGAAGAACTGGTTTTTTTTTCAGGAAAAAAATCAAGATCCACTCCATTTGGTACTAAATTAACATCCAAATTTGGTATAAGTTGTTGCATGACATTCTTATCAGCTTCAGACATAGCCACAACTCTGGTTGCTTTATGCCAATACTTTTTTTCCCAATATCGAATTTTATGAACATCTAAATCCATCAGCAGTTTTAGTGGAGCAAACTTAACCTTCTCTGTATAATGCTGATAAACCATATACTCTATTGTCTGTTCAGCGAGAATCGTAGGAATATTATTAGGGGGAATATTTGGCATAACATAGAATGTTTCTGCGTGAATAAGATCGAAATGTTGCTTATTTGTTATATATTCAATTTCATCCCTTAATTGTTTTTTTAGATACATGCATACAACCAATGGGTAAACGCTGACACCTGCAAGAAAAAGACTTTTTAATGACCATGGTGGCCTCTTTAAAAATACTTTTACATCTATACAGTACTTTTTCAAATCTGTAATATATTTTTCCTCTGATTTATCTCTGATGAATGAAAATAATACAATTTGATGTTTCTTCGACAGATTTTTAAGTAAATTATAACTTCTTATCTGTCCTCCTGAATAAAGTGGATAAGGTAAATAGGGCGTTAGCATGAGTATTTTCATACATGATTTATTTGGGTAAATCTTTATCCGGTACTAGTTGGATAATTACATATTTATCAGTCATTTCTATCAGTTTATATTTCTGTTTTTGTGGGTCTTTCGTTAAAGTTTGAGATAATAGATCCTTTGTTAAGTCGTCATAATTTACACTTACATAATAATCCGCTCCCATCTTGATCATATCATCTATCGACTTCTCAATTACTGGCCATCCGGCTCTTTTTGTCTGATATAAGAAAGCGGTATCACCGTTATATGGAGCAATAACAAGGGCTTTATCGTGGGTTTTCCTTTCAACCGCATTTCCCGCTTCAACTATCTCAGGATGATTAATATTATAATAATCTCTTATATGATACCAACCAAACATTTCCATGAAAATTATCAATAATAATGTAATAAAATATATGGTAATTTTTGATCTAAAATAACCGGCCAGTATAAATAAATTGATTACACCTTTAGCTAGAAAAATTGTAATTATGGGAATTGTAATTATTTGGTAATAATCATGCCTCACATTTCCTGTAGCGACCACACAGACATACAAAAGCATACTAAGTAGCCAAATGTGAAAAAACCAATTTTCTTTTTTATCTTTATGTATAAGTCCCATGATGAAGAGTGGTAAACCCCAGTAACCCAGAATTAATCTCGATAGCCTATCAGCAAAAATCCAATAAAAAAATGCTCCTTTAAATCTTATCCCGTCACCATTAAAAAGCCATGTATTTGCTGGAATACCTTCCGGAAAATGACTCATCCAATATCGCCATAAGATAAAAGGACATATGCTAATTGCAATAAATATTATTAAGGATAAGACGGATTTATATGAATAACCATTTCTCTTCAACCATATATATATCATTGGTAAAAACAAAAACCCTGCGAAAGGTTTTACTAGAATGGATGAAATAGAAAATAATAAGGCAATAAAAAGATAGGTATTTATTTTCAGTGCATTAATAATTTTATTATTTATCACATGAGTAGAGTTTTTTTCATCAATCCACTTATCTATGAAATATATCATGCCAAGTGAGGTAAAAACCATGAAAGGCTCCGGGAGTATTACTCGATTATAAAAAATATTATAAGGCAGTACGGCGAAAAAAAGTGATGATAATACTGCACCAGAGCTTCCTAGATATTTTTTGCAGATTTTATATATAAATATTAAGGTTCCTAAAGACGCTAGAATAGAAGTCAGTCTACCTGTGAATTCAACATTATAACCTACTACGATCTTATCTATAATGACACTAGCGATATTATATAAAGGAAATTCGACAAATCTTAATCCTTTCGGATTATCTTTTCCTGAAGCTACATTGGAAAGATCATCATAGGTAGGAAATAATATATTAAGACCTTGTTTTACATAATTTCGAGTCACAGCGGATGTATCTGCTTGTCTCCATGAGTGCCAATCAGCCAGAGGAGTATGAATTTTATACATGCGTAAATATAAAGCTAAAATCAGTATTAGTAATATTTTGAAAGTATCACTTTTAATAAATTTCTTTATTTTTGATATGGTACTTTTTAAAAATTCGTTAAATCCCGGAATTGTGGGTAAGGGAATATCATTACTGACATTCTTTCTTGATAAGCTTATTCCGGCAAATATAAAACCGGTTAAGGACCAAAAACTGAAGGCTACTTTGGAAGACTCAAATACATCTATGTAGACTGCATTTGTCAATAATCCAACGAGAAGACCACCTAAACCAATAGTCAAACTATATAATAAGGGATCTTTAATAACATCTAGATTTCGCCAGATAAAATAGAGAGCGAATACCAAAGTTCCAAAAAAAGAAATGAAACCTAATAATCCAGTTTCACCCAATGATCTTAGATAATCATTGTCTGTGGATTCGGCTTCGGTAAATTCATTTACCTGAATTTTATTTAATGTCGAATAACCGCTTCCAAAAATAGGATTACGTTTAAAACCACTAATTGCTCGCGGCCATAATGCATCAAACCTTATTGCCGTTGATAAATCATACATGAAAGCGTTCTTTGAATATGTCCTAGGTACTGTTATCAATACACCACCAGCCGTTGGTATTTTCAGCGGATCATCTTGAAAAACATCACTTGGACGGTTTAGGAATGATGGTGGCTGATCGCTCTTTGAAGTAATTTCGGAAAGTGCTAATTTTGGATTGTTTTCAAGGAACAGTGCCCTTTCAGTTGGTGGTGTTCCTATTGGTGACATTATAAGAGATTTAATATTTGCTAATCTTTGATCAACTTTTAACAATTTAGTAAAACGCTCTGACAAATCTCCAAATGAAAGCATTACGACAATAGATATGATTGTTACAATAATCCATCTGGATGCTGCCCATTTTATACCCTTTTTATACGACCAAAGAAAGAACAAAAAAGTAATTCCGACAATATAAGCAATAAAGGAAGTTCTGGAAGCTGTTAGTATTAACGTCCAGAAAGCAGCTGCAATAATAATAAACACTATGCCTTTCAAATACCATTTTGGAATCGCAAAAAAAATACTCCATAGCATAACTAAAGCCATCATCATAAAAGCAGCTAAATCATAATGCCCGCCAAAGGTGGAAAGAACCCTGGCATGCTCTGTAAGATATAGCATCCATCCTTTAGAAAATTCCCGATTCATTGTCGAAAAAGCCGGCCAATAGAGATATTTTTGGCCAAAACCGTATATAGCTACACAAAGAACGGTAAATATAAATATAGAAATATATATTTTAAGTATTTTGAAATTGTTAACTGTTGAGTAAAAAATAAAAAAGAGGGAAAAATATTCGATTCTTCTGAGGTAATGCAGTATTGTTTTTCCGACGTGTATCATTTCAAATGGAACTGTCTGAGTAACGAATATTGCAGAAATAACAGATAAGAAACCAATAATTATATAAGCAATAATTGGTTTAAATAGCACATTCTTGGTTAAGTTAATCCTTCCTCGTAGAAATTGTAGGCACCACAAAAGGATACAAAAACTCACTACGAAATCCTCAAGTCTGACTCTTACAATATACCCCGGTAAAGCATCTAAAAGAGGTAGTTTAGGATATAGAGGTATAAAAATAATTAGGAAACCCGCAAAAAGTGAGAGTAAATAATTATCTAACCATCTTAATAGCTTTAACATAAATATCAATCCTTTCGGAATGTCTACCGATTATACCAAATACGACAATCCGCAGCAAAACTCCTAAAAACAACAACACTTTAAGAATGAATGTCTGCAAGAGAGATTTATGAGTTTGATAAAAATAGATTAGCGAATGTAACTCCTCTATTATACCTGCAGCTTGTTGGATTGACGATGATGCTCCCTTAACATGATATATTTCCGACTCTGGAGTATAAAGGATTTTATAACCTTTCTTTTTGATTCTGTAACACCATTCCATTTCTTCCCCATACATAAATATCTTTTCATCAATTAAACCCACATCCTGAATAACTTCTTTGGTTGTCATAAAACATGCACCTGTTACCCAATCAATATAGCGTTTTTTTTGATAAAATGATTTGTCTTCCACATGATATGAATGAATAATTGATTGAATAAATGGTATGTCATCTATAAAAAACATCCAAATAAAGACTTTCCATAAATCAGGAAAATACCCACATGAAGGTTGAATCGAACCATCTTCATTTAATAATTTTCCACCAACCACTCCCAATCTATTATCTCTTCTGATTTCGTTAGTTAATGGTCTTAGTGAAACATTATTAATTCGTGTATCGCTATTCAAAAGCAGGATATATTTTCCTTCTGCTACTTTTATTCCCTGGTTGCTACCTTTAGCAAATCCATAATTTTTATCATTACGTATAAGTTTTACTTTCGGATAAAATTGTTCTACATTGCTAACACTTCCATCTTTTGACGCATTATCAACCACAATGATTTCGGATTTATCAACAATATTTGCATATGACAATGCTTTATGAAGACTGTCTAGACATCTAAGAAGCAACGAGGAAGTGTTAAAATTAGTTATAATAATACTTAATTCCATTATTGATTGAGATATTTTATTGATTTTGAATAAAAGCTATTGAAACAATCTTGCTCTTCCTAGTCTGTAATGAGGAGCTTTATTTACTCTTTCACGAATATAAATTGCTGGTACGCCACCAACTATAGTAAAGGGGACAACATCCTTTGTCACCACTGCTCCTGCAGCCACAACTGCTCCTTTACCTATATGTACTCCGGGTAAAATTATTACTCTGGGTCCTATAAAAACATAGTCATCAATAATGACATCTTTACATACAGCATGAAAATCATCACTGTCTACGTCATGTTGTGAGTTATATATATAAACTGAAGATGCTATAGCCACATGGTTTCCTATCTTAAGAGTTGATCTACCGTCTAAGAATACATGATCGCCGACAATACTATCATCTCCTATCGAAATTCCTTTAGGATTAAAAAGGCGTAAAAATGTATGTATTGTACTTCCATGACCAATTTTTATTCCGAAGAGTCGATATATACACCGTCTAAGATGGTGACTTGGAACGTATCCTACTAAATATAAAAACATCAAAGTAAAATCAAGAAGATAATTTGATAGTCTAATCCCGACTTTTCTTATAATCATATCAGGAGTTAATTTCATTCCTTGTTTGTCTTGATACATAATTATTGTTTAAAAGCATTCAATACTGTCAGTGTCTTTTTTGCTGTATTATCCCAGTTAAATTGCCGAACCCATTTATAACCTTCATCAATCTTACGGTTTAGTTCATTCTTACCTAGTGATATCAATTTATCTAAAGAGGTGACAATACTATCAATATTATATGGGTTGTCTATATAAATTGCCACTTTGCCTCCAATTTCTTCCAAACTACTATTTTTGCTTATCACAACTGGAATTCCTATCGACATTGCCTCAATTACTGGCAATCCGAAACCTTCATATAAACTTGGCATTAGCAATGCCTTACATCCGCCTATTAATATAGGAAGATCTTTGTCCGAAATATATCCTGTCATAATTATCCTATCTTTGAGATCCAAATCCGAAATTATCTTGAACGTACTATCATACATCCATCCTCCTCTCCCTTCACTGATCATTCCCGCTATCACTAATTTAATATCTTCATGATTTTTAATAAATTCATGAAAAGCTTCAATCAATCGGATTAGATTCTTTCTCGGTTGAGCAGTACCTATAAAAAGCAAATAAGGTCCTTTCATGCCATATTTAATTTCAAGTTTTTTTATCTCATCTTTTTTATCCTTAACGTATTTATTAAATTTTACCTTATCGATACCCAAATAGGTTACTTCTATTTTTGACTTATCAATATTATAATATTTTGTTATTTCATTTTTAGTAAAATGACTGATTGTCAATATTTTTTTTGCCTGATGGACCGAAAAGTAGGTCCAATATTTCAGTTTAAATAAATCAGATTTTTTAAAATATAACGGATATTTATGAAACGCTAAATCCATGATAGATATTACACTGGGTATGGGAATTGGAATTGGTGAATAATGATTTGGAGACAAAAAAACATCTGGAGGCTTATTCTTTCGTAATTTATTTGACCATAGATAAGGCATCAAATCCTTTTCAATCCACCAACCTGGAGAACCAATTTTCACATAAGTCCACCATTCTCTTTCATCAGGTAAATCATGCATTTTTGTATTTTGCAAATAAATCTGAAAGGACATTTTATCTTCATTCTTTATGTCTATTTTTCGATAAAGAGCCCATAACAACTCATATGCATATTTACCTACTCCCACTCTGAATTTATTGTTGGCTTCGTTACCATCAATACCAATAATCATACTTTTATTTTTTTATATAAATTAAAGACGACATAAGCGAATATTATATATAAATTAGGAAGTACGGGCAGCAAGTACCTCGGAAACACTAATTTGAAGGAAATTGAAATAAGGTAAAATGATATCCATAACAAAAATAAAGCAATGTATTCATTCTTTTTAATAAAGTTTAAATATATACTAGCCAAAGTGGATAACAATCCTGCAGGCCATAAAATTGACCAAGTCGAAACATTTTTATAACTGAAATCATCATACCATTTCTTCCATTTTCCGCTAATAATAATTCTGAAAATCTCCCCCTTAGGGTATTCCGGAACATAAGATCTATATAATTTGATAATATTGATATGAAGTAAAACAAAGTCTTTCAAATCGTGATTTAAAAAAAATATTATATATCCGAAAAAATAGACCAAAACAGACCATACACTGTTTACCAAAAATTTCCTTATAATTTTTCTTTTAATTAGTAAAATATAGACTAATAAAGTAATATATACGATAAGCCCAACGAAAAACGACTTACTTAAAGCAATAATTCCTAATAAAACAGAAACTACCGGTAAATATTTGAGATTTTTTAAAGAAAGAAATATGAATAAAAAACAAGTCTGTATCGATAGGGTTTGGAATAAATCTAAGTATGATCTGACAAGTTGTTCTTTAAATAATAAATCTATACTAAGTAGTAGTGATGGAATAATCGACAATGATTTGTATGGGAAAATACATGACGAGATTTTAAATGTAATAAAAAGCAGTAGTAACCCGATAATGATTTGAATGATTATTGCATTTTTAAAAATCAATATTGATAGCCCGAAAAGGTATTTAGTTAATGGCTGGAGTTCGAAATTTATTGTGGAAGGATCTTCAAACCTGATATATTTTATTCCGGCCAAAGAATATAATTCCGGATCATCTATATATTCAACAAATTCATTCTTCCCAACATTATATTGTGAATGTTCATATATTACATCATATTTTTCCATATCAAACGGTTGGATGAAGTAATCCCTTTTCTGAAAAAGATAGAAACTAATATTTATTATGATAAAAATTAATAATACTAAAAAAATATATTTATCACTTTTGTTGTTCAGTTTAATCATTGGTATACTTTTCTGTTCTAACAACACTCTCATAAATATCAATCATTTTTGAAACGGCTTTTTTCCAATTATACATTCTTGATCTTTTAAATCCTTCTGTAATCAGATTAAATTTCAAATCTTTATCGATAATTAGTTTTATCATCTTATCAAGAATATCATCATGCAAATCCGGATCTACAAATAATGCCGCCTGACCGGACACCTCCCTTAAGCTACCTCTATTAGAAGTAATAACAGGACAACCACAAGACATCGCCTCCAGAACTGGCAAACCAAAACCCTCATAAAATGACGGATAAACAAATAATGATGCCGCTGAATACAATGCGGGTAAATCCTGTTTTCCGACATAACCCAACATACGAATATATCTAGAATTATGGATTTGAAAATTCCAACCCTGCTTACCAACGATAATCAATTCTATAGGTTTTTTTCTAGATATGATTAACTGATTGGCTAATAATTTGTTAAAGGAATTTATTATTGCTTTGATGTTTTTCCTTGGTTCCAATGTGCCAACCGCCAAAATATAATCATCTTGAAGATTATACTTATATTTTACCCTATTTTTCTCTTCTATCGTGGCTGGTTTGAATTCTTCTGCTAATCCTGGATATACCACTTCAATTTTTGAGGGATTAAATTTCAAAACGCTTATTAAATCGTTTCTGGTCGAAACGGAATCTGCAATTACCATATCACACTCTTTCTTCACCCAATACAGTCTGTTTTTTTGATTCTCAATAATTTTTGGATGGGAGAATTCGGGATATTTATATACTACTAGATCATGAACCGTAGTAATTTTCTTGGCTTTTGAACGCGGTTGTATCCAATCTGAAGAATGAATAAGATCAACATTATTTATAAGGTTCTCCAGATTAAATTTATGTACCTTATTCCATAATTTGGTTAAAATAGATTGCGGTATTGGGAATAACTTATACTCGAAATTATCGTTATCTTTTTTAATGTCTCTAATAAAAGCTTTTAGAATATGCAACTTTCTTAATGAAAAACCGAAAAGAATATATTGATTTTTATGATCATATTTAATCAAATTCTTGACTAGATATTCTGTATAATTTGCTACTCCAGTACCATTGTAAACAATTTGAGAAATATCAATAGCTATTTTCATAATGATATACGAAACCAACACCCTGGTAATTCTTTATATCCACCAATAGATAACGACTGCTTAAAGTTTGTTGCACTTTATTGTCTTTATCAAATATGTCTTTTAAATAGGAAATATAATAGAAATTATTACTCTTTGTACATTTATCCAGAGTTAAAGGACCACATATCACCTTTTTCTTTTTACTATACCATGTATAAGGAGCGAAACCATTCTCTACTGTAAAAATCACGGGGTCATTATTTGTATCTAATTCACTTACTAAACCTCTCCAGTTTTCCCTTTGATATTTCTCATTCAAAAAGTAGAAAAAGTTAGCAGTTAGACTGATTAACACTACCAATATTAGAAATAAAAAACTATATTTATGCAGATCTATCAATCTTGAAATAATAATTAAAAATGGAGGAAGAAGAAATATCAAACGCCAAACATTGGCAATGGGTACAAATAAATTAACGATACAGATAATAATTAGTGGAATTAAAAACCAATTAATCACAAAAAATAATTTTTTATCCAGATCTTTTTTTATTGAAGTTAATATATATCCAAAGATTAATACGAGAATCAGGAATATTAAACCGTATAGAAATTTATTGTCAAAACTAATTCTACCAAAAGTGAACTTGATAAAAATCTGAGGAAATAACTTCCACAGCGGCAAAGTAGATAAATCCCGCCATTGAGGTAAGTTGGATAATATCATTCTACTTGTTTCTAACTGCTTTAATAAATTCGGTAACCATGGTAAATATGACAATAAAATTATTACCATTGACATTATCCAAGGATACATATTTTTTCTATTCCTGAATAATAAAATCCATAACATTTGCGGAAAAAAAATGAAAAAGTACATATAACTTGAATAAGCGCCAATTATTCCTGCGAAAATATATCTTATCCATTGTTTCTTAATATAAAACCACATTGATAAAGTAGTTAGCAGTGCTAATAATGAATACATCCTCAGTTCCTGCGAATAGTAAATATGAAATTGAGATATCGCAAGTAATAATGAACTTATTAAAGCTGTCTTTTTATTAAATAGTTTGTTTGCAATTAAATAAATAATATATACAGTAAATACTCCGAATAATACTGATGGTATACGCAAGAACCATTCATTCCAAATATTTAATTTCATGAAAAGATGTAGAATTAGATAATATAATGGAGGCTGGAAATCGCCTGCAATACCATACCACTGATAAGGAAATGAGGCTTTAGCTGTAAGGGCGGAAATTGCTTCATCAAGCCAAAAACTTTGGTTTAGATTGATAAGCCTAAAAATTAAAGAAATGAACAGAATTATATATATCATTACTTATATAATTTTCCTATATTTATTAATGATTTATATATTGAAACTGAAATTCCAAAATCATAAATAATTTTAAATATGACAAATTGGGGTATTTTATATTTTAAACTAATAAATAAACCAACCGATAAAGATATGGGAAATGAATAACGAAATAGATTAAATATTTTACGAGTAATGTTTCGTGTTAAATATTCACTTTTACCAATCCATTTCGATTGTAAATATATTTCCCCAAGTGAATCAGGATTCCGATGGCAATACCTAGCGCCTTTTACGGCTGTTGCCTCTTTATTTAATTTTCGTGACAATGTCCAGTCATCAGTGTAGCCGGTATTATCAAAACCTCCTATTTTATCAAACTGCTTTTTTAATATTGCACGAAACACTACCTGTTTATCCGGATAATAAATCGGTAAGACTCTTTCGTATACTTGGTCGTCTATTTGCCATCCGTTAGTCAGGTACCGATTCACATTCCAGCAAACAGCCCAGATATTATCTTTATTCTGCAAATATTCTTCTTTGCTAAATGTACCAATCGTCCTACCTTCCTTAATAGGGGTAACTAAATCGTAAATAAAATCACCATCAAACTCCATATCTGCATCTACAAATACAAGAATATCTCCCGTAGCCCTACCTGCTCCCAAATTCCTGGCTTTAGCCGGTCCCTGATGATTTTGGTTTAATAACCGAATTAATATTCCTTTACTCTTCAGATCTGAGATTTGAGATTTGAGAGAAGCGATATTTTCTGAACCATCATTTACTAATATTATTTCAAGCGGTGAATAACTTTGCTTTATTAATGAAAAAAGACAATTTAAGATTGACTCTTCATTATAAAAAGGTATTATTATTGATACCATTATTTGTATTTTACTATTCTGTTAGAGTCGAAGCAAAATTATATAAAAATAAGAAGAACCACTTAATCTTTCTTAAATAGTATTGCATCACCCTTTTTATAAACTACAGAATAATCCTTTGATAATTTATCTATGAATATTTTCATCTCTTCATATGATAGAGGTGAAAATTTATTAGGTCCATCATGTAAATCGACAAATATATATTTTGCGTTTTTTATTTCAGGCAACAAATAGATTTCATTTCTTTGGGATACATGGGGAAATAAACTGTTCTGGGTAGCAAATGCAACATTTTGTGGTACAAATTTTAATACTTCAAAGTTATCATACATCCAAGGTAAAGTTTCATAAAGCTGTTTCTTGAAAATTGAATGTACCGGAGCTTTAAAATATATATCTTGAATAATAGATGAAATAAACAAAACTATAGTTAAAAACGCTAATAACCTGGCTCTGTTTAGATTCTTTTTGTCGACCAATCTTTTGGTTGCATATATACTGGCAAGGGGTAAAAGAATTGAAACCGGAGCTGCATGATGATTTATATTTTGCCATACGGTAATTTGCGGTCCGGTATACAAAAATCTCATTAAAAACTGTTCAACTACGGGGATCAAAATTGAAATTGGCGCAAAAAAAGGTAGTAGGGAAAAAGATAATAAACTGGATAAAAGAGTCTGAATTTTTTCTGGCGGATTCACCATGCTCGTCAATGCAAAAGATGGGTCAGAGATCAATTTTAACGTAAATTCTGATGGAGTTTTTGCGCTGCTGCTTAAATGCGGATGATAATATGTACCCTTCTCAGAGATAAACGGCATAAAAAAATTAGTCAGAAAGAAAAAAAAGATAAAAGAAAAAATAAATAAATATATTCCCTCTTTTTTTTTGAAGTGGAAATAAATCGTTAAACCAATTGCGGCTACTAATAACGCAAGTTCCTCTTTGGTAAACAGAAGTCCGATAATACAAATCCATAAAAGTAGTTTTTTTTCTTTTTCCAAAGCATAAAATAGAAGAGACAGTAAAAGTGGAACAACCGCTACCTCATGAAATTCATTCAAAATAGTCCATTGAGTACCTATAAAAAAGAGGTATGAAAAAACTACGGCTAAACAAAAGGGGAAATTTTTTATCTTATCCCTACAGATAATATATAAGGGATAGGCCGCAAAAACTACTAAGAACGCCTGAGAAATTAAAAGCATTCTAGGATCTGACCAAATCCAATATAATGGAGCGAAAAGAAAAAGTATTGGAGCAAAATGTCCAGCAAGAATATTTACCTCTGATAAGGTACTGTAAGGATATACTCCTTTACTTATTTTCCAAATCAACTGATCAAAATATCCTAGATCCCATCCAAATGTCTGAAAATGAATATGGCTAGTTACAGAAATATATGAATAGATTATACCTGTTACCAAAATAATGAAAATTACCGAAATACTGGCGATATTTTTTCTTATATATTGTTTCATTTATCTTATTGATATAATAAATATTGATGAAATCAGCAAAAATATTTTTTATACTTATTTTAATAATACTTAGTTATCCTTTTCTAATCAAATACGTATATGTACAACATAATCAATTCGAACAGATACCTTTGATTTTACGCTTTCTAAATTCAAAATATCTGATCCAAGATTGGAGTATTAATTTAAATACCCAGTTTTCTCCAAGATATTTCTATATTTTATACATTGGGATTATAGGGAAATTCTTGAGTTTACCTTTGGCCTACTTCATCAATTATCTAATTATGGTTTCGCTGATCACTTTTTCAAGTTATTTCGTCGCAAAAAGACTGTTTAAATCTACATTTATTTCGATCTTAACGACAATTTTCATTTTATTTGGCCAAAAATATACACTTGGAAGCAATGATCTCATCGGACGGGATTTTGATCCTTCAAGACTGGCCTTCGGTTTGGTCTTAACAGCTTTTGTATTTGTTCTGAAGGAAAATTATATACTTAGTGCCATTCTGTTTTCACTTTCTACTTATCTTCATCCTCTGATCGGATTAGAAGTGCCGGTTATTTTTTATTCGTCTTATTTTATATATATTTATATTGATAAACGTAATGAAGCTCCACGGGCTTACGCCCGTGGTATCCTCAAATTCTTCGGCGAGCGAAATCCGCCGAAGCATTACCCTTCGACTCTCCTTCGACAAGCTCAGGATTCGCTCAGGGTATCCGCAATATCGCATTCATCCACGAGTTTACACTCGTGGTTTTCTGCGAAGGCGGATAAAGATAGAATATACCCTCTATTAAAATCTTTGGTTATATACCTATTGATCTCATCTTATGCAATATATAACTATTTAATCAGTTATCAAAATCAAAGAATTGATAAGACTTCTCAGGATGAACTGTTTACTATAATTGGGCACGTCAGATCTCCTCATCACTATCTGCCTCTTACATGGAATTTCGATGTATATATCAAATTTGGTATTTTTCTAATATTATTTATGATATTTTATAAATATTATTATGAGGAATTTGATCCAAAATATAGAAAAGTTTTTAATATAATAATCTTACAAATTTCGATATTATGTTTCTTGAGCTTCGTTTTTACCCAACTTATACCTATATATTCAATATTAATTCTGCAGTTATTCAGAATGACTGTTATCGTTTACTGGATTTTTGCTATAATCATATACAGCGCGTGTATCAAGTTATCTTTATATTCTAAGCTTCATTCCAAATTCAAGATTGTTATCGCTTTTATTCCTTTTTTTATCACAACCTTTAGTTCCACTCTCCTTTCCAGTAGAAGTTATATCTTTTTTTTAGTAATATCAGTCATTATTTCTTTGTTAATAATCAAAGCAAATAACAGGATAATTAAATTATTTATAATAATCCTCATTTTATTAAATTTCTCTATACTTCACCGACACTTCAAGTTTGAATTTAAACAGAATTATCCTTATGAGACCAAAGAAACGCAATTAGCACAATGGATAAAAAACAATACTCCTTCCGACTCAATATTTTTAACTCCTCCGGATTTCTACGCCTTCAGGTTAAATGCAGAAAGAGCAATAATTGTAGATTGGTTAGTGATCCCGTTTGAAGAAAAAGGGATTACCGAGTGGATCCAAAGAATAAAAAACGTCTCAGGATTAGAAAATGAACCAAATAAAAATATTTCTGAATATAAAGTCCTGACGGGTTATAAAAAAATAGATGATAAAAGACTGTCTTATCTTCGCAGTTTATATAATTTCCAATATGTAATTAGCGAAAATACCTTTCCACTCAATCTGAAGATAGTATATAGAAATGAATTATATACCTTGTACGAAATTTAACTATTAAATTACTTTTCCGCACAAATGAAAAACTGTTTACCGAATATATAATGCAAAGGCCTGATTTTAAGATATGTCTTTAAAAGTAACGGCCAGAGCGGTAAAAAGCGTATTTTTGTGCTATATGGTAAAAAGGGGTGCACCACGGTATGGATTATATACTTATCTGCAAGAAGCACTTCTGTAATACTCGCATAGGTAAGTGGTACTTTATGATCAAAAAAATCCCAATAAGAATTACCCACAAGACTTATATCAGGCTGCATCAGAAGCAGTCTTCCTTTTTTCTTCAAAACATAATTTGCCTCAAGTAAGAGTCTAAAAACCTCCTCCTTGGAATCTAAATGTTCCAGTAAGTTACTCATAAAAATTACATCTATACTTTCTTTGGGAAATAAATTTTTAAGATGTTTAACAGAGGAAATTATTACTTTCACTTTTCTGTCTGCATATTTTTTTATATCCTTATTGATGTCTACTGCAATTTTTTTTCTGCAATTTATATTATTTATAAATTCACACTGTCCTGCTCCTACATCTACTACTACATCACTTTCTTTGACAAATTTTTGTATAAAATCATGGCATAATACTTGCCAAAGCAGCTTTCTTCTGATTCTTTCATATTGATTGAACCGGGTATCATATAGTTTCTTTACATCAATCATGTTTGAGATTATACTTCATTCTAAATAATTATTGAAGCTCAGAAGGCTAATAACCCTTGGAATCTCTTACAAATATGTATAGGCGTTTTGTAATCGTGTATATCATCACCATCAGGCGGGATCACGCTGAGGCGGGAAAATCCATCCGAAGCCCCAACTTAATTGAACGTAGGCGGATTAATTCCCAATGAATAAGATCTTACTAATAATAATATTAATTCTTTCTTTATACTACAGATTTTGGGACGCTCCTCATAGGTATGGTATTGGTGGTGACGGTAGCAGAGATGCGCTAGTAGCTTTTGAAGCTATAAGACAGATACAACTACCGGCCACCGGACCATTCTCATCTATAGGTCCGATAACCTTCGGACCTTGGTATTATTATTTAAACATTCTATCCTCAATAGTTATTCCATCTCCATGGGCACCCTGGATAGGAATAGGTATTGCCAGCTTAGGCATGGTAATTGTCATGTACCGAATAGGAGTCTTGTTAAATCATACCAAACTGGGTCTAATATTAGCCTTATTAGCAGCATCATCTCCCGCTCAAATATCTTCAAGTACAAATTTACAACCTCATGCTTTGATTGGTTTTCTTACATCGTTGGTATTATATATATTTATTCAATTAGCACAGGAAAAAGAAAATATCAGATTATTTACTCTTTGGGGTTTTATTATCGGAGTTTCAATTCTTACTCATTACCAAACAGTTGGTTTATTAACGCTTCCAATACTTTATTTTTTACTTAATAGACGGATTATTTTTCTCTTACGATTTTTGTTTGGTTTTATAATTAGTTTAATTCCTACCTTATTTTTTGAATTAAATAACCATTGGTTTAACCTTCGCAATATCATCGATTATCTTAGATTCGGACAATATCGGGTCTGGACCAGTAACCGATGGTTAACATACGCCGGTAAATTCTGGCCGGAATTTTGGAGTTTTGTTATAGGTACTCCTTTTGCTGTCAGTTTGTTCTTCATGACCGCATCAATAATTATTCTGAGTGTTATTTTTTTCAAAAAAAGAAAAGCTACTCCATTATTTTTGATATTAATAAGCTTTTTAATTGAGGTTGTCATTCTTCGATATTATCGGGGTGAAAAGTTCTTCGGTTATCTGCAATTTTTCCACCCATACATTTACATAATTACTGGATATGTATTTTTGATCTTAAGTAAAACACTAAAATATAAATTTATTTTATTTACGTTGATTGCGATCTATATTATTCTAACCATTCCAAATAGCTTGAAACACATGCAGTACGATCCGCTAAATTCTGACACTAGAATAAGAATTGATACGCTAAAAAATAACATCGCTTCCAGCAAATTCTCTACTTATTACTGCACCAAGGTTTATGACAAAGATAGAGTACAAGCTCTGCTTCTTATGCTATACATGAATAAAATGTATGATGAAAATGGTTACAAAATTGCTATATCAAATCCTGCCTGTCATTCTTCAAGCTCAATTGAATTAAGTAATAACATCATTGATGTAAACAATTCATCTGAAGGCGCACTTCTGTCTGAAGGAATAATTCCCTTATCTCCAAGAGGTATTTATAATGAAGTTGCACGATGGTGGATGGATGAAAAACCGTAATTCACTATCTAATTCAATAACCTAAAAAAGTGGATGCATCTAGAGTCAGAACATTAGCTGATTCTTTTAAATTTTCTGGAAGAGGATTTACATCTTCATAAAAAAAACTCAAATCCTGCCTATTTAAGATAAGCTTTAAACCTATTCCATTTCCTAAAGCTAGGTATATTTGTCTTGAAGAACCATACTCGGGTATTTTTACTATTCCATTCTTAAAATAAACTATAGTATCTTTTGGAATATCGGAATAGTTATTTTTAAAAAACACCACCACATTTTTTGCTTTTTCAGCGCTATTTATCACCCAATGAGTACGCCTTGCTAGATAAATTGAATTTGTGGCAACGATTAAATAAACGATTAGAGATAAAACAGATATTGCTTTTAATAAAATCTTATTATTTATACCTTTATATATGATTAGTCCTAAGATTAAAGATAATCCGATCAAAGAAAAGGATTGTTCTGTAGCCAACCTGTGTAATGGAAAAACAATCAATGGTAAAAGTCCGATTATAAACCATAAAATTCCAAATACTATTAATTTTGTATCAGTAAAAATATTCTTTCTTATTTGAATTAACAACACAGAAATTAAAACAAAAATGAATGATATAACAAATAATGGGAAAAATATGAAATAAGTCCAACCATTGGTTTTTGCCACTTCCAAAAAAACATGGTTCAGTTTAAGTCCGGGACCAACAAAATCTATTAGAATATTTGGTGTAGAAAGCGACCATAGTAAATACCAAAAAAGAATATTGATATTCTTAACACCAATAATCATTTTATATGAAGGGCTTGTTGGATAACCATAAAAGTAATGGCCTATGAGATATATGAAAGATATTAAAAGATAAGGAATAAAATCTTTAAATAATTTCCTGAGATTAATTTTTCTGGTATAGATATTTGTAATAAATAATATTCCCGGTAATATAATAGCTGTTTCTTTTGACATCAAAGCAAATACTAAAAATAGAATTGAAAAGTGATAATTTATTATCTTATTGAATTTCAACCAACGAATATAATTATCTACAGTCAACAGGCCAAAAAGCACAAAAAATAGTTCTTGAACATTTGCCGCAGAAAAAAGCGGGGCAATGTGAGTAGAGTTAATAGCAAAAAAAACACATGACAAAAGCGAAATAACATGATTATTTGTCAACAGCTTTACCAACCGATTTACCAAAATTATATTAAGAATAAACAAAATAAAATTTATTATATGATAACCTAATGGATTGAAACCGAAAATTAATTTACCTATATAGAAGTACAACTGAGTGGAAATAGGGCGATAATATGGATATGATGCTTTATTTAAAATATTAAATGATTCGACTATCTGACGGAAACTTTGACTGTAAGACAGATGAATAAAATCATCTTGATAAAAATACGTAGTAAAGCCTGGGAAAAACAATATGAAGCAGAAGAAAACGATAAGAAAAATATTTATGTTATTTATTTTGAAATATTTCATCATATTTTTTAGCTAACAGCTTCCAATCAAACTTTGCGGCCTGGATTATTGGCTTATTCCCAAAATTTATTGATAAAGCTGATTTGAGTGAGTTAGCATATCTTTTTATATCTTCCACATCGCAGTATAATCCTGCTTCACCAATTATATCTCTCCTGTTTTGATCATCAGGTGCAACTACAGGTAAATTACATGACATCGCCTCAAGGTATGCCAAACCAAAAGCCTCAGATTCTTTGCTGGGAAGGGAAAAAAGATCGCATGCATTGTAATAATGTACAATTTTATCGTGAGATACATATGGAACAAGAATGAATTTGTCTTCTAGAAGTTTTTTCCCTTTATATTCTATCTCACCTCTCAACGGCCCATCTCCTATAATAATCAAACTAACTTCAGGAATAATACTTACGGCTCTGATGAGCAAATCAATTCTTTTATAAGGAAGTAGGGCACTAACACACATTATTCGTGGTTTTGTTAAAGTTAGCTTTTCTACTTCTGGGTTTTGACTGAATTTCTTTGTATTTATTCCATTCGGAATGTATTTTACGGAGATTTTACCTGAAATTTTTCCTGCCCATTTATATGCTTTTTTGGTAAGTGCTACAAAAACATCAGGCCTTCCCAAAATGATATTCAATTTATCCTCAAATCCTATACCCGCATGCCCTGATATGAGTATCTTTTTTTTACTTAAGAATCGAATAAATCTGCATATAATACCTTGCGATCTTCCGTTTATCGGTATTATCCAGTCAAACTGCTCTTTTAAAAGATATGGAATACATTTAACTGTAAAAACAAAAACGCCAAAATAATACAGCCTGGTATTAATAAAATTCAATAAAGGTGAATTACAAAATGAATAACTCTGATGAAAAAATTCCTTTATGCCTTTAATTTCCTGTACAGTATATCTCTCTTTCTTAGCTCTGCCTGTCTGAAACACGGTAACGCTATGGGAATTTGACAGGTGGGTAGCCAGTTCATGAACAAACACTTCTGAACCTCTTTCCACAATACCGTTATGAATATTTAAAAATGCAATTTTCATTTTTGAGCTACGATAATTAAGGATTGTCCGATAGGAATTTTTATAAAAGATTCAATTTTATTAAAAATCGGTACAACAAATTTCAGGAAAAAACCCGTCATTTTTGGAAGATTCTCTTTTTTAAATATTTTTCCTGCTAAAAACCACCAGAAAATTCCAATAAAATTAAAATACCTTATGTATTCTACTTTGTATCCAGATTTAGTTAATTTTGTAACTATGTCTTTTTTTGAATATCTTCTGTAATGTCCAAACGCCCTATCGAGCGATCCATATAGTTTCCCTAGCGCTGGTACAAATACTATTAACCGGCCATTTTCTTTAAGGATTTTATGTATATTAACAAGCGCTGCGAAATCATCTTTTATATGTTCTAATGTATTAACTGTAATTATCGTTTCTATCCTCTTATTTGATAATATATCGATATCTCTTTTAGAGGCTTTCTCAATATCAAGTTTAAAAATTTCTATATTTTTTTGATTTTTGAATTTACTCTTTAGAATTCGCAGGAAGTCATCGTTAATGTCACTGGCCACGACTAATTCTCTGTTTTGAAGTCGATTTACTATAAGTCCCAAGCCACTCCCTACCTCCAGTATTCTCTCAGAAATATAAGGCTTAAACACAGAAAAAATCCAGTCTGCATAAACCTCACCTATCTCTAATTCCTTCAATCCGAAAATGTCAAAATTTTCAGTATCTTTTATTATTATTTTTGTCATATTATTTCTTGGAATATGAAAATACATTTAGTAAATAATACTCTATAAAAATATCTTTCTTTTTATTTCCTTTACAGGTGTAATAAACCAAGAAAAAAATTCATAAAAGTTTGATCGTCTTGTTGTAACATTAGGAACACCGTCTGTTTTTTTTAGGAATACTTCAGGGACTTTTTCTGGGTCTAATATTTTTAATCCTCTCTCAATTTTAAATTTATTCCGATTATACGTATTATGAAATGTCTGACTGGAACGAGCCAGATACATTGCGTGAAATAATTTCCCTTTAGTAAAGTAATAATTTTCCTTACGATGTAATATTACTTCTTTACCCTGATTGTCATAATACCCTTCATATGGATAAATTCCATCAATATGAAGACCGTTAATATTTTTGATATTTAAAAGCCTTATTACTAAATGTCCTTTTTTATCAAATATATTGTATGTTCCAACTGATTCTTTCTGGTAGTGATAAATATCTCCCAATAAGTCATATCTGCCGACTACTATTCCTTCGATACTTTTACCTCCATATTCAACGGTATTTCTAATTTCCCTACATAAGGAAAACGGATATATTTCATCACCATCAACTATCCATATCCAATCTGTATCTGTTTCCTCTAACTGTTTTTGTCGAAGTAAAGATATATCATGCTTATTTGAAATTTGCTTTTCTGAAAGATGTATTTTCTTGTTTTTTATAGATTTTATGATAGATAATGTCTTATCAGAAGAACCGGTATCATAAATTATCAATTTATCAACAAAATCTACTACCGATTGTATCGCATACCATATGAACCTATCCTCATTCTTTACAATCATGTGAACGGTTATATTACTTCTGAACATTTCTTTTTGTTAAATAGTAATAACTCATAATAGAGGTAAGAAACAAAGTTATCCCGTATGCAAAAATAAGGGAATAACACGCTCCAAACCGACCATATATAGGTATGAAAAATAAATTACCCCCTACCACAATAATAAGCTGTAAGATACTATTTACAGTCAAAATATGGGGTTTCTTTAAATAATATATTGCCAGTGTTACAGAAGGTATGGATCCTACAAAAAATATCATACTGATAAGGAGCAAACGGAAAACTGGAACTGCTTGAATAGCTTTTATCCCAAAAAGAATAGTAATAAATGGATGGGCAAAAATAATAAGAAAAAAAATAGTTGATATTAGTACCAACGTTACAAGTATAACTTTCATCAGAAATTTATTCAGTTGAAGTGAATCACTTATAGTAGATATTTTGGGAGCAATAACAGTACTGAAACTACCTGAAAATATCGGATACATCGCTATCAGTCTGGAAGCGGTGGCATATATGCCTGTCGACACGGGATCATTAGTAAGAGCCAGCAACATTATCACATCAAGCTTTCCGGACAAAGATGTAAGTATACGAGCTATACCTAAATATGAAGTGAAAGAAAGGAGTCTTTTTAAATCACCTTTCGTTCGATGAATAAAGACAAATGCAGGCCCAACTAAAATCATACCAAATATTGCTACGAATATATAACTTAGCACTTGAGCAATAACTACCTGATATAGAAATACTTGTGAAAGCAGAATCAGAAAAACAAGAAATATAACTCGAAATATGCCAACAGAAGTCGTAGTTATTGACATTGATATAAATTTCTCTTTAGCAGCGAGAGAATATATGGAAAAATTTGTGATAACTGCCCCGATCACTCCGATACTGATTATTTTTAGCAAAATTTCTAAATTTATATTATGAAAAATAACATTTGCAATAAAAGAAGAAAATATGAATATTATTATAGCTATGAATACTGATATTACTAACTGAAGCATGAAAGCTGTTTTTAAAAAACTTTGTAACTTGTCCTGTTCTTGCTTTAGGGGCGGTAAAAATCTGGATAATGAGCTTCCAATGCCGATATCAGATATATCAGAAATCAGAAGCATAAATGTAAATATTGCTGAGTAGTAACCGAAATCTGATAAGGATAATAAACGTACCAGAAGTACTGTGTATATAAATGAAAATATTAACGAAAGAGAGTTACCGATAAAAACAAAATATGTGTTTTTAGCGGTTTTTGAAAACGCTATCGTAAGAATATTGGAAAAATATTTTTTTATCATGATTATATTTAATTATTTGTTATTTTCCTCGTCTGTTATGCTCCTGCTCAAAATAAACACCTGGATATCACCAAATTTCTGTTTTGCTATCATATTAGATTGACTTAAATATTCCAGTTTCTTTGTTTCCCAGAAAGACACTATTTCTTTGTTGTTTCTATAATCTATTGGTGATAAAAGGACAATCCGTGAAGGTAATTGTATACTATTATCATAATATAACCAGGAAAAATAACTGTCCATATATGAATGAGCAGGTACACCAACGAAACGTTCAAAAAGATATCTGTATCCGCCAAATCTGGCACAATCCCCTATCGCCTCAAGATCATAATTATCCCCTTTAAGCTCGTTTTTTACATAACTTAATACATTTTTTTTATCTTTATATGAAAAACTAAATGACGATGTAAACAAGGATAATAAATTATTAATAATGAAAAAACAGGTAAAGGGAATAACAATATATTTTCCGTAAGGTTTAGACCAAACAACAAATAAACTCCACCCGAGAGTCAAAGCCAACCATGGAAACAAGTAAAGAAAATAATATTCAAATACTCCCCTATCATAAAATATAATAAATAGTCCTGTGAGGGTAAACAACCAGACAATAAGGATTAAAGATAAATATGTATGACAATCCAATGATAACTTTCGACTAAGTCTATTGAAATTTGTTACGCTCCATATCAGTATTCCAAGACTTGTCAACATAATCAGCTTAGAAAGAGGATTTCCGTTATTCCTATATTTAACAAGTTCCTCACACTGACCGGATTCTAGAAAAAAATCCGAAGACAAAGGTATATAAAGAAATCTCCCTAAACTAGAGAGTCCTATATTAAATCTGTTGGTTATTGAAGAATGCTTTATATCTTTATTGTCTTTTTGTATCAAAATGCGATATAACGCCTTAGTATTTGTGAAACTATGCCTAAATTCGAATAAAATTATGGGTGATTGCAGTAATAAAAATATGCTTAAAGAAATAATGACTATTTTTCTAGATAGATGTTTCCTTTGTGAAAAGATTATATATATGATTAAAGGTAAAAAAATCAGGATAGAAAGATGACATTGAACCGCAAGGCCATATGTTACGGATAACCAAATAAGATTTTTTACCTTCCCTTTCATTACTTTAAAAAGAAGATATCCGGAAGTTAAAGAAAAAAATGGAATTGGTGTGGGATTCCAAAATTGACGGTCATAAAAAGAGACCAATAACGAAGAAGCATAAATTATCATAGAAAATATACCCACCTCCCTGTTGAACATTTTTTTCCCTATATGAAAAACCAAAAAACACACAACCAAACTTAATATCGAAGCACATAATGCCCAACCAAAGGGATCTCCTGAAAATAATAGAAAAGGAATAGAAGCAGAATAAATAAATGCAGGACCTAAATACAAACCGGTGTCAGATGCATTTACACCAATCAGCGGAAAATGTCTGCCTGTTAAGATATTTTTTACTAGCAGTGCCTCATATTCCTGATCCATGCCGAAAAAAATCCAGTTATGTATGTTATAGAATCTAAAAGTCAGAGCTATCAAAACTATCAGAACGGCAAAAATATTATTCCATCTGAACTTTCGAATAACATTATTTATCATAAGAAGATTTAACCGGGTTTAGCTGATCTAATTCTTAATCCTGAGATGAATACTCCGAGTGAAATGTAAAAAGGAATGATAGTCCAAGAAAACTGCCTTAATAAAAACCAATATCTATTAAATATGTCCAGAGTAAAAATTAAGATTATCGGTAATAAAACTGAGGTAATCATTATTTTAACGGACTTAAAGACGACTGTCCTTTCATAGCTTATTTTTCTACAGCAATATGATAATGAGTATGTAATAAAAATAAACAGAACCACCAAAAAAAACCATGAATAATAATAATTTCGCCAGGTAATTCCTTGAACTACTCCTTTATATACTATACCTTCTGTGGATATGGAAATCGGAAGATTTTCTATCGCATTGAAATTATATGTGAAAGAACCTTTCGAGAAATATGTCCAAACCGGCAGAACACATAAAACGCCAGTTAATAAAATTAAGTTAGGAATTCTTTTTATATTTAACAAATCACTTAGATTACGTCTATCCCTGAAAATATATAAGTAAATATACATAGTAAATACCATTATTAATCCGTAGTAATGCCAAATTAAGATCATTGAGAGAGAAAGGACACTCACTATACTTTTTATGATTATTTCCGATCTTCCGTTCTGATTTTTTTTAAAGTTAATTATTTTATTCACAAAAATTACTGAAACAAACCAAAGAAAGGACAACATAGAATAAGGACGTACCTCCATCGCTTGAAATGTAAGCGTGGGATTAAAAACAAAACCGATACGGGTAATCATTGACACAATCCTTATTTTCCTTTTATCTGTTATCCCAAGTATATTTATAATGTATGGGATAAATAAAAAAACAATAGCCTGAGATATCAAACCTGGCAAACCCAAAATATATTTGTTTTGTGGAAATACAATATTTAAAGGCAAGGTAATAAAATAATGTCCGGGTGCGCCTCCGGGAATTCGGGGTAAATATTCCAATAAATGTTTAAATGATATTAGATTACTCACCTGTTCAATCTCATCTGTGCCTAATTCATTTACTGAACGTACATAGATTCTTGAAACGGAAAAACAGACAAAAAGGACAGCTGTTAAGATAAAATAAATCCTATTGTTATTAAATATTTTACTTATTATATTCAACATGCTTATTTGAACTGGTAAATGATGTATAAATTATCCCCAGAAAAATAAATATGGCAGCTGCTAATCCCCAAATAATTATAAAGTATCCTTTCATAAACCAGGGTTTATATTGACTTACCTGCATAAGAAATATGGAAAATGATGATACATTATAGTAAGTATTTGCAACAGTATACAAACCGAAATAATTTAGCATCAACATCCCAAAACAAAAAAATTTTATTGCTATAACCTTCAAACCCCACTTTTTCGGAAATAGCTCTCTTATACCCAATAGAAGAAGTATCATATGGACTGATATGACAGGAAAGAAATATCTACCTTGCACTCCTAAAGGAAACCCACCAGGATACCAGGACAACCAATCATAAATGGATATTGCCACAAAATAAACAAAGGCTGTGAGGGATAAAAAAATTATTGATTGTACCTTGCGGTTATAAGTGGAACCGGATTTAAAAAATCTAAATACTCCTAAGATCAATCCGATTATAGAGATAATAACTATTCTATTGATAATTCTATGCACAATTCTGGGATAAGTTACTCCCAGCCAATCATAAACACCCCAATACCAAGGAAACACCTCTCGAACCGTATGGAATATAGTATAGTTTGCGGTAAAATTTAACAGGCTATGAAAATTAAACTTACTGAAGAATATATATAATATTGACGATGGCCCCCCTTTGAAAAAATATAATATTGATATCATCACGAGAATACTGAATAAAGATCCTCCTATAAAAATCAATTTATTATTCTTGCTATAGAAATCCCTGAAAAGAATCATTATATAAATTACGACAACCAGAGGAACAGAAATTATGAATTGAGGTTTCGTGTAAATTGATAAAGATAAAATAATAATGAAAAAAGCTGTATTTTTAATGGAGATATCAGTAAGAATGGTACGTACGCATTGATAGAGAAATATTGTAAAAAGTAAATTACCCAAAGCATCGCTATTAACACCAATATTTGCAAAAACCATCATCGGTTGAAATCCGACTAAAATGGCAGGCGATATTTGAAGAAGTTTATCCTCAGGAAATAATAATCTCCCGATCTTATAGGTGAAATATACCGTACCCATAAACAGAAAAAGAGACCAGATTCTTACGGAAAATACTCTCACAAAAAGGTCATGAATATATAAAAGCCTGTAAATAGTTGCAGCAGGCAAATAATATAAAATCGGATATCGTGTAGCCTCAGAGTGCACAAATGTCTTTTTCGCCAAGGATTTGGAAAGAGCAGAAATACTAGCTTCATATAAACCATTATAAGAATTTGTGTACTCGATTCTATATTCCGGATGATAGGTAAACTTATTATTCCCTACTTTATCTCTCGCAGTTCCTAAAAGTAGCTCTGAGGTATATATTTCTTCTGTCAATTCATTTACATCTTCTGAGTTCGGGTTTCTTCCCTTCTCTGCAATAAAGGCCACTTGCCCGAAATGCGCTTGTTCATCCGGTGTATGCCATATAGGGATAATAACTAACCAAAGAAAACTCTGAAAAAAAACGGCGAGCAAAGATAAAAATACGATTTTTTTCATCGAAAAATTATCAAATAAATGTTTTCACTATAAATTCCTGACATATTCTCATCTGTGATTAACCAAAACAGCAATGCTATTTAGACCCATCTGGAATGTTCCGTATTCTTCAATGGAAAATCCGAGTTTTTTGGCAATTATAAATATATCTTCTTTTGCATAATATTTCTTATGATCTGCTATCTCTTCTCCGGAGATAATATGAAGTCTGGAAAGTAATTCCAATAGTGATTTAGATTTTGGGGTAGGAGTTGTTAATACTACTCTTCCTCCATTTCTTAAAACCCTTTTTATCTCATTTAGTAACTTTACAAGGTTATTAATAGTAAAATGCTCTATAACAGCCATTAAAATTACTTTGTTAAAATAGTTCTTCTCGAAAGGTAATCTATCCGTATATCTGTAATTGATTAATTCTATTTTATTACCCTCTTTTTTATTCTCAACTTCATAGTCAAGACCTATTCCAAATCGTATCTTATTTTTCATCTTTTTTAATAATAAATAATGATGACCGCAGCCAAAATCCAATATAATATCATCTCCATTAATATATTTTTCTATCCTTTTTAATCGATAGTATGCAATAATTTTGTCAATAATGTTAAAACTTCTTGTTCCCATTTAATTGAATTTATACTTAAATCCCACAAAAATGCTTTTTACAAAATCCATTATATTTATCTTTTTTCCTTCTTTCACGGATCTCGGATTATAGGAAATTGGAACTTCAAATATTGATATTTTATTCTTGGCAAGTTTGGCTGTAACTTCTATCTCATAAGAAAAATCATTATACCTGCTGGAATTAACAAGTAAAGGTAATACGTTTTTGGTGAAAACTTTATATCCGGTAGGCTGATCTGTAAGACTTATGCCATATAATACATTCATAAATAAAGTAAGCAATCTTCCGCCAATATAATAAAAGAAACTTGAATATTTATTTCCAAACTTGGAAATTCCTAATGTTCTACTCCCATAAACAACATCAGTTTTGCCTTCAAGAATTGGTTTAATAAGAGAAGGATAGTCCTTGGGATTATATTCTAAATCAGAATCTTGAATAAGCAGTATATCTCCTGAAGACTTCCTTATCCCTAATTTTATTGCGGCGCCTTTACCTTCATTCTTATCCTTAAAATAATACTGAATGTTTTTTGACAACTTAATTTTTTTAATTATTCTTCTTGTATTGTCGGTTGAGTAATCATCAACTATTATAATCTCCTTTTCCAAACCGATTGTATTGGCCTTCAATACTCTTCTTAAATTTTTTTCAAAATATTTTTCCTCGTTATAAACAGGAATCACTATGGATATTTTTTTATATTTTCTCATAATTCCTTTTATTGACACAGAGACAAATAACCATCAATTTTGTAATCTTTTGAGATAAAAAAGGGGAGAAACGTAAGAGAAAAGAAAAAAGCATTTAAGTATAGAGAATAAATAGTTTTTCAACTTATATTTCTGAGGACAGCATAACTTTATAAACTTTATATTGTCAATAATATTGATACGGGATTTTCTTGAAAATAACAATTGAAAATAATCATATAAACTAATTTTTTGTGCTATTTTCTCTCCGAAACCCGTATTTAGTACATCATTATATATAATAGATTGATAACTTAATATTAGTCTAAAACCGGCTTTTTTTGCCCGGCAGCCAAATTCATAATCAGAGATATAGTGTGGTAAATTTTTCCTGTCAAAATTACCTATTTTTTTAAATACTTCTATCGGATACAAAGTGCCTTTTGTTGAAATCGTATCAATTTCATCCTCTACTTTTTTACTTCTGTCAATTGACCTTATATCTTTTGGTCCGATAGATATAAACTTTCCCTTAGACCAATCGATTCGAACTCCAGCATCCCAGATTCTGATTCTGTCACGAACATCAACCACCAATGACCCTACAATTGATCTGTTATAAAGTTGACTTGTGTTTACTAGGAAATCAATAAAATTGTGATCAAAGGTACAGTCAGCATTCACTGTCAAGATAAAACTCAGGTTATTTTTTGATAATTGTATGGCTTTTTCTATTCCTTTATATAAAATTCCTGTCCACCAAAGCTTCCCATCACCTTTAAGAAGAATTACATCCTGATGATAAGATGTAATATATGAAGCGGTACCATCTGTTGATCCGTCATCTACATAGATTACTTTAATATTCTGGTAGGTTTGATCCTTAGTACACTTGAGAAGTTTTTTAGTATTTTCCAACTCATTATAAGATCCGCAGATGATATATACACAAGGTGTTATCATAGATTTACTACTTAGTAAGAAAAATTACTGTTGTCGAGATGATATTTGAAAGAGGTCTAATTAGTGCTTGAGGAAAAAAGTTAATCTTTCTGGGAACAAGAAAATGTGATTTTGTAATCTTTAAATTATGTAATTTACAAAAATCCATGAAATCCTTAATGGAAAACTGGTGGATATGACCTGTGGAATACCAGGAATAACCGGGAATCATCACTCTTGGCATTCTCCCGTAAAGAAGAAGATCTAAACGATTCAAAATAAAAGCAAAATTTGGAAATGATATTATTTGCATTTTTGAAATCCTTTTCATCTCTGAAATCAGTACTTCCGGATACATGACCATTTGGATAGTGACATTACAAATTGCAAAATCAAATTCCTTATTTTTAAAAGATAAAGGAATATCAATTCTGCCTTGTTTCACTTTTAATTCTTTCTCCAGACATGATTTTACTGCGCTCCGACTAATTTCTATTCCTTCCCCTGAAACTTCCTTGTTTTGCAGTAATTGGAGCAAGGATCCGTCCCCGCAACCAAGATCAATCACTCTGCTTCCTCTTGTAATCCATCCTTCAATTATATGATATTCATCTCTATGTGTTTTTGACTTTACCTCATATTTATAATCTCTATTGTCGTTCATAGATATTTTTTGACTATTTGGATCAATTCCTTCATCCGTATTTTATAACTGTGTGACTTCCACGTTCTCATCTGTCCTTTTTTTGCTATTTTTTCCCTTTCTCTCTCGCGATCAAGATAATATTTTATTTTGCGAGTCAAATCAGACGGGCTTTCGTAAACAACTATCTCTTTACCTGTCTCAAATAAATCACTAAGATTCTTTTTATTGTCAGTAATAAGCATGGTTCCCATTCCAGTTGTTTCAAATAATCGCATATTATTCGCATAATCTTCAGCTACGTCAATATGACTGTTAATAACGATTTTTGATTGGGCAATTATTTTGTACATATCCAATCCCCATGCCTTACCATGATATTTCTTATGTAAAGCGGAATTTATCGAAAGATAATTTATCCCACTCCCCCAAACATCTATCGGAATAAGACTGGATATTTCTTCAAGAAATTTGATTCTTTCTCTATGCAACGGAGAAAAACTGCCTATAAACGTCACATTATATATTTTCTTACAAGGTTTGATAATTTTATTTAACCGTGTTTCAAATCCGATTTTAAAATATTCACTCTTTATCCCCATCTCCCTGAACCTTTTTACAAAATGAGGAAATGATGTCAATATCAAATCAAACTGTTCCAGATTTTTTTTTGAAGGTAAGGGTGAGGCTATCTGTCCTACTAATAACTTGCATATTCCTTTGACCTCTTTCAGCGTATCTGTATTTAATATACTTAGATCCTGAACATAAATAATATCTGGCTTAAATTTCTGAATTTGCGCTATTACGATCTGTTGTATCCATAAAGGTCTGCCGAGGTACCGATGAATATAAGGATACATTTGCAGTTTTGAGATTAAACTGTTTTTCGTAATATAAATATTATTTTCCTCGGCCCACCGTCTTTGCAGTATCTCATCATTGACAATATATTCTTCTGCCTGATGACCTAGTGATTTTAAGTGGTATGAGTAATAGTCTCCTGTACCGAAAAAACGCTCAAAAAGACTATTTAATTGAATATCATAGGATTCGTTTTTTAATAGAGGATTTGTTTTTCGAAAATAATCCAAAAATCCCTGGTAATATGAATCAACTATAAGGAATTTCATTTATGTTTGACATTTGTTCTTGCGAAAATTATAAATATTTATCCTGCATTTTAGATCGCTTTTGCCACTGCAATTACATTCCACGAGTCTTCGCTAGGATTGTTTATATAAGTTGGAAATGCAGCAAGTTTAAGAAGCTCAAAACCGGCACTTTCCAAAAAAAATCTTATCTCAAGCGGGAAGAAAAACCGCATGGTATGACATTCCTCAATTTCCTCTAAGGAACATCCTTTTTTTATTCTCCACGCTAAATATTTCACTGTACAATTATGTTCCAGTATATTCAGGTCTCCATTAGCAACTCTAATAATTTTCCCAGACGGAATATTTATTACTTTTATCCTACTTACAGGTTTGTGATAAAGTACGCTTGGGCCATACCAAAAATCAAAAATAAACAGTCCATTATCTGTCAAATGACACCGCGCTGTTTTTAAAGCAGATAGCACATCTGCGTTCTCCTTTTGATAACCCAAAACTGCAAACATGGAAAGGACAACATCAAATTTTTGACTTATCTTTATATTTCTTATATCTCCTCGGACGAATTTTGGGTAATTGGGTTTATTTATTTTTTTCTTCTTCTTATTTGCTAAATCAAGCATACCTTGAGAAATATCTACACCGGTTACGTCATATCCCCTTTCGGCAAGTATCACTGCATGACTACCTGTTCCGCAACCAAGATCCAATATTTTTTTACCTGTTTTCTTGCCGTATTCATGCATTATTTTTTCTATAAGGTTACATTCTTCATTATAATTTTTATCCTCATAGATAAAATCGTAAATATCTGCGTATATATCTCCAAATACTTTTGTCATGGTAAAATCCTATGAATAACGTCACTAATATAAGTTATTTGCCGCTCATTCAAGGCAAGACCTGAAGGCAAGTATAATCCTTTTTTTGATAGTCTTTCACAAACAGGATATTTTTGGTTCAGAAATAATCCCATTTTCCTAAATACCCCTTGTTCATGCATTCCTAAAAAAAATGGTCTGGTTTCTATGCCTTTATCTTTCAGTAATTCAGCAAAACGAAAAGCATTGATATTACTCTTTTCAGATATCACAATTCCATACATCCAGTATATATTTTTTGCCCAAGACTTCTCTACTGGTAATTGAAGTAATTTTATATCTTTTAATCTTTTGGTATACTCTTGTCCTATCCACCTTTTTTTTATAATAATTTCCTTGATCCTTTCAAGTTGAGCCAGTCCGAGGGCGGCTTGGATATTTGTGATTCTGAAATTGAATCCGGCCTCATTATGGAAAAATCTTCTTTCAGGTAAAAAACATAAATTCCTGAGCGAACGGATCTTCTCAGCTCGTTTACTGTCATCAGTAAGCACCATTCCACCCTCACCGGTAGTTATAGGTTTATTGGCGTAAAAACTAAAAATGCTGACCGTTCCCATACTTCCGCAGGGTTTCCATTTTGGGGATGCAGATTTTCTGTCTGCTTGGTACAAAGCCCCATGTGCCTCTGCAGCATCCTCAATAACCGCTAGTTTATACTTCTTTGCCAATCTTATAACCGGATCCATATCTGCTGGATGACCATAAATATGCACCGCCATAATAGCTTTAGTCTTCTCAGTAATTTTGTTTTCGATATCCTTCACACTGATAGTCCAGGTGTCAGGATCACTGTCAACCAGTACAGGAATTCCACCGTTATAAATTATAGCTAAAGCACAGGATATTATGGTAAAAGCAGGTAAAATTACTTCATCCCCGGGACCAATCCCTAAGGCTTTTACTGCTATTTGAAGAGCCGCTGTGCCATTACAGACTGCTATACCGTATTTGCGATTGCAGTATTTTGCCCATTTTGATTCAAATTCATCAATAAACCTGCCGCTTGAAGAAATCCAACCTGTGTCCAAACATTCATTGACATACTTCTTTTCCTGCTCTCCTATTTCTGGTTCGCATACCGGAATAAAGCTGTTCATTCAGAATCTCTCCTTCTCTTCTAAACCGGTATAAGGACCCTGTTTTATCTCCATAAGAACTGTATCGTCAAAGACGTTAAAACCGTGTCCTCCTCCTACAAGTACGATTATATCTCCTCTTTTTAATGTTTTTTTTGCCACTAAATGCTTTTTTTCATCATATATATCAACCTCGCACCGACCTTTTTTAATAAAAAGTACCTCTTCGGTACGATCCAGATTTCTTTTTATAGGCTTATGAATATGTCGGGGGATTTCTTTTCCTCCTGAATAAACAACGAATCCTACCTGTAAGTTTGATTCTTTAGGAGTAATAAAAGTCGTTTTATCCAAATTTATTTCTGACCTGATGATATAAGCCAGAATCTTACCTTCAAAACTAACTATTTCAACATTATCCATAGACTTTTTATCCTTTTAATAATTTATACCACTCGCAAATGAATTTGCTCGAGTATATACCCCTCTAAGCTACTTTGACAACCCGATGGGTTGTAAACCAGCGTAAGACGGGTATAAGTTAGTTAAACCCGTCTGACATGTATGATAGATATTATCAGTATGACTGTCAAGAAAGCGGAACACATTGATAATTTTATATTTTTGAGTTATTTATTATTGTATTCGATGCACGCTTTGGCCTCGTCAATTAGTGATTGCAAACGCCGGCAATAATCATCGAATGAATAAGATTTCACCTTCATTTTTCCTTTTGATATCAAATTCTTTCTCAATTTTCCATCCGTCCATAATTTATATATACCTCTGGCTATATCCTTTTCATTTTTGGGGTCAACTAAAAGTGCCGCATCACCAACCTGTTCTCTGATACCGCGAATATCAGATGTGATGACCGGACAGCCAACTACCCAAGCTTCAATAACAGGAATATTGGTCGGTCCGAAAAAGGTTGGCATCACCAGAGCCTCAGCCCCTGTATATAATCCTACCAAATCACTATCTTTCACATAATCAAGATAATAAGTCTCTATACTAAATTTTTTTGCTGTTTCTCTAACTTCATCATATGACTCTTTTCTATATTTTCCTATATAAGATCCGCAAAAAACAATTGGAATTTTACATTTATATTTATCATTTATCACATCTAAAGCTTTTATTATCCGTAAATGATTTTTATGCGGCCAAAAAGCAGCAGGATAAAAAAGATAACGTTTTGGTAAATGAAATTTTTCTCTTACTTTTATTCCAACTTCATCGTTATTTTTAATATCTACAAATGAAGGTATGTATGGAAGAATTTTAATCTTATTTCGATTCAACTTCTTATCTTTATCATAAAATCTGATAATATCTTCTTTTCCTACTTCTGATTCTGCCAATATCATGGTAGCCTGTTTGATGCCGTTTGAATAGAGATATTCCCTTTCTTCAAATTCTCCATCTGCTGATACCTCAGGAAATTCCGGCTGGAGTCTGTGCTGCAGATCGTGAATGGGCATTACATAAGGAATATTTACTTCGAAAGATAATGAGGTGGGGGCTGTGTAGATTATCAGATCAGTTTTATATGAAAGAAAATGATTCCTTATCTTATCTCTCCTTTTTATGCTGTTTAAGTCTATTTTCTTATGTCTAATCCTACTTAATCCGGTTAAATAACTATAGGTGTTAAAAATCCATTTTTCATCAATATTTGTTTTTATTACATGCTTTAGTTTCTCTTTTATTGAAGAGGGCTCAAGAGAAATTATTTGAAAATCCTGCTTTCTTAACTCAATGATTAAAGGGTGATTGCTATTGGTGGAAAAAATAATAAATTCGTCAGAAAAACCGTCCTTTTTAATTATTAACAAAGCTTGAAGCATGGTTACAGTATACTGATAAATTCCGCCTCCCTGTCTATCAAGAAAAGGAACAACACCAATTCTCATAGATAATCCTTTTTTTTAAAAACCATAAAATCAACAGTTCTGAATTTTTTTATCTCGGAATATTTTAATTTCGGAATAAGCAGATTTTTAATGATCATTTTCATATGAGGAATTTTCTGTTGATTCTCATCATATTCCGAAAAATTATACATTTTGTGATAAAAATACCAATCCAGATAGTTTTTTGATAAATTCTTTCTTAAAAATTCCAATGTCCAATTAACATCATCAATCAACAAATATCCGCTTGGTTTTAATAAAAAATGAGCAAGAATAAATGCCGGTAAATCGATATAAAAAGTATGATGACCATCCAGGTATATCAGATCGAATTTTTGTTTTTTTTTAAGAATTTTAAATAATGTCCAACTATATGTTCCCACTTCGTTTGAAAGATAACGGATATTTGGAGATTTTAACCCCTTTAATTCAAGCTCCTGTTTATGATTTTCACAAACTGATTTAAAGTCTAATCCTGTATATTTGATTTTATTTTTAGCAATTAATTTTATTCTCTCAAGATTTGGAAATTGCCCAATACCTATTTCCAGAAAGGATTTGCTGTTTTTTTGAAACAGAACTTTTCTGATTATTTCCTCCTTATTTTCCGCAAATTCACTTTTTTTACCAGAATCTGACCTTTTTACTTCTTTTTGCAACAATTGGATATTTTTTATCTTATATATTATCCAAAAGGGATAATATATATATTTCGAATAACGTTTTACATAAAATAACAACCTTTTAATCATAAAATTTATGAAACTGAAATAATATGATTGATTATTTTTGTAAAATTATTTTTAAATTCCTTTTCCGAGTATTTTGTTAAGGATATATTTCTTGTTTTGTGAGAGGCTTGCCGGTACCATTTTTCAGATTTATTTTTGAAAACTGATAATGCTTTTTTAATCTCTTTGATAGAATTATTTTTCAAAGTATAACCAAAATCATCAGTATCAATAGTAGTTTCTTTACTAACTATTGGTATAAGTCCCTGCAACATACTTTCTATCACCGCCCCGGGACTACCGTCAGCGCAAGAAGGATAAATCAAATACGCACATTTATCGACAATTTCGTAATAAGAGGGAGTTCTAGGCTTGATCCATCCAATCAGATGAATATTTGGAGTTTTTTCCAACTCGTATTTGTATAAATTGTAAAACGCAGGACTAATAAGCTGACAGATAAAAAGATGGGAAGACATTTCTGAAAAGGCCTCGATTAACAAATCCAATCCTTTATGCACGTTCCCTCCCCCGGCAAAAAACAAAAAATTATTTCTGGCTTGAGAGAAATCCTTTATCGTCTTATCGAAATGGTCATCATAATATACTCCGTTATTAAGAGTATAGACGCGGGAAAATTTAGAATAACTTTTTGCCACTATTTCATTTCCCAAAGCAATGATAGCTTCAGAGTGATTTAAAGCCGATTCTTCACTGATATCCAGCCTTTCATAAGGATAGTCACTCTTTTTTCTCCGATTAAGATTATCTATTCTCTCTTTTTCCTTCCTATTCCAATATTTCCAATAAGGTCCGGCAGAAAAATATATTTTTCTGCAATTTAAAGAAAGTCTATTGGCAATATTTTGGAAATTGAAGCCACCATGCCCGATAAATAAATCATAATTTTTTTTGGGAACAAAATCTGTATCTGTATATTCAACTACATCTACAAGATAACCCAATTGATTCAATACTCTGACTATACTGCTGGCAATGCCGATGTTACTGAAAGAAAAAATTTGCGGATCAATACTTGTTAATCTAAAAGGTGCGGTAATGTAAGAAAGCAAAGCATTTCTTGTATATCTTTCATGGTTAATTAAAGAAATATTATTCACAGGCTTTAATTGATGGGGATAAAACCGGAAAAAAAACCAGGAAATAATTACTTTAAATTTATAAGGAAGTTTATCATAAATACTTTTAATAATGTTCAAATTACTCATAATTTTATCGCAGAAAGCGAATAAACCTGTCCGATTGTTTGATTTGATTAGAAGATACACCAGATAAACCCATTTCCCATAACTCACTGGCTAAAGAAGGTTTAAATAACATCACTAACCAAGCTTTTGCTTTGGATAAAGAAAAAATTACCCAGAAAATATTTATTTCTTTCTTTTTTATTCCCAATACTTTTGTGATACTCAAAATTATTAGACTTTTTAAAAACTCTAATAATGAATACATAATTTTCAAAAAAATCATTATTCTTCCGAATTTTTTCTCATACTGTTCGTATATAACCAAGCAAGACCCTTCACCTCTAAATCTTGATTTCCACCACTCTCTGGTAAGCCGTATTGGTGGAATATGATGGTAAACAATAGCCTTCGGATGATAAATAATTCTGTATCCGGCGCTTCGTACTTTTTGACATAGTCCCCAATCACCTGGCCCTACATATATTTTTTCGATTACTTCGGATTTTCCTTCCGATTCCACTCCTATAGTATCAGGAGGAAATCCTCCCAATTCATCTAATACTTTTTTTTTGATTGATAAATTTGGTCCAGGAATTCGTTCGACATCCTGTATATGATTACCTAAATCAAATAAACTTAACCAAATACCGTTCATTTCTGTAACCCATTTTGGTGGTTTCTCTTCATATTTTGGTTTTATCGGACCTCCAACCATTCCGATATTATTATTTAGGAATCCTTCTTCAATCGATTTTAACCATTCTTTTCCGACACTTACATCGTCATCAATATACACAAGAATATCTCCCCTTGCATGCTCTGCGCCTGTACGTCTTGCCACAGTAAAAGATAACCTTTTTTCATATACATATGATATGTTAATATCATTCACCTTCCAATATTCTTTAACTTTAATCCTTGTGTCATCTGTTGAATTATTGTCAACTACTACAATTTCCCATCGATTTCGTGGAAAACTGATATTTTCTAAACTTGTCAATAATCGTAATAAGCTCGAACTTCTGTTATATGTTGGAATAATTACTGAATAAATTATTGCTTTTTGTTTTTCAAACATAGTTTTATAATAAAAATAAATTGAATTTATTAGAAATCCAAATATATTTATTGGTTATATTTTTATTAAATACGGTATTATTTATATTATTAACACCCTCTACAATCGCACACGGATGAAAATTATTAAATGGATATATTGTTGAGTATTGGTTAGATATATTTTGTACATTCATATTTTCGATACGAAATTTATCGGATTTTTTACTTATCAATACCCATAATTCATATTCTTCTGTAATATTTAATAATCCTATATTGTAACATTTTGCTTGATCAAGGAAATTTATTATTTGATAATAATCATTAATAATTCCAGGACTACTAACAAAATATTGTATATTCCAATCTGTATTTAAAATATTCTTATTTATCTTATAGATATCTTTATTCACAATACTTAATGAGGTATCGTACAAAGATTTTGGGAGTGCAATAAGTGGTTTTGACCAGTTTAATATCACCCATGGAATCGAAATGATAATAAGAAGAGTAATAATAGTAATCTGAATTACATTTTTAATTTTTTTATTCCCCAAAATTACTCCGATTAAAGGAGCACTTAATACAAAAAAAGGTAGATGAAGTCTGCTATTCCAAATCATCCATTTTATTAGCAAACAAAATAAGAAAAAACCTGATAATACTGCAAACAAATACTGTCTTATGAATTTTTTATTTCTCATTTCACGATTATACAAAATAACAAACACTATGATTATTATTAAAAATAAATGCAACGGGTTTCCTGCAGTATCTTCATGATTTGATAAATTTAGGATGTGAAATTGCGGCTCTAGTTCACTTCCACAACCCCAAGAAATATTGGGATCGTTTATATTTACATGAATGAATGAATGAATATTTTTAATCTTATCTGTCAATATATTGTTGACAATCGGAAAAGGGGTACCAATATGCAAGCTAATATTTTTTATTAGATTTGATGCAAATAATGGCAATGTAAATTTTCCGTTTAAAAATCTATAACAATCTGCGCTTGAATTGCTAATATCTAAAAAGCTACCAGAAAAATTATAATTCCTGAAAAAAAATCCGCTATTAAGAATTAAAATTATACATATTGCTATAAAAATACTTCTAATCCATCTAATTAAATTTTTCCCATGATTTTGATAGATTAACCATAATAGGAATGGACTTGCATACACATAAGCCGTCCCTTTTGTAAGAAAAGCCAGACCCAAACTTATTCCCATTAAAATTGTATTTAATAGATACTTTTTTCTTTTTGATGGTAAAAAAGTATTTAATAAGAAATATACAAAACATGTTAACCAAAATG